>Ga0307990_1002201_pt1 | contig 15744 bp, 14 predicted proteins | sample EllFjometagen129_FD_203168 | JGI IMG/M metagenome (GOLD analysis project Ga0307990, IMG submission 203168) | Marine microbial communities from Ellis Fjord, Antarctic Ocean - #129 | ecosystem: Environmental > Aquatic > Marine > Unclassified | place: Southern Ocean | collected 2014-10-08
TCCTGCCAACGGTCGTATCGATCAGCTGCCCCTCCATCCGGACCTTTATCCGGGCGTGGAGGTCAACCGCCCCCGCATCATAGGCGCTCCTCACTTCATCGGGTCCGGAGAGGATCATCCCCTCCCCTTTGACATACTCCCGCGACCTCGTCATGTAATATATGCCGAGGACCATATCCTGGCTGGGAACGATAATCGGTTTCCCATTCGCAGGTGAGAGTATGTTGTTGGTAGACATCATGAGGCACCGCGCCTCCACCTGGGCCTCTACAGACAGCGGTACGTGCACTGCCATCTGATCACCGTCGAAGTCCGCGTTGAATGCCGCGCACACGAGAGGATGGAGTTGGAGCGCCTTCCCCTCGATAAGAACGGGCTCAAAGGCCTGAATGCCCAGTCTGTGAAGGGTCGGAGCCCTGTTCAGCATAACGGGGTACTCACGAACGACCTCATCCAGGGCGTCCCATACCTCCGGGCCCTCCTTCTCGACCATCTTCTTCGCGCTCTTGACGGTCGTCACATACCCCTTTTCCTCAAGCCGATTATAGATAAAGGGTTTGAACAGTTCAAGGGCCATCTTCTTGGGAAGTCCGCACTGGTGCAACCGCAAATCCGGGCCCACCGTGATCACGGACCTTCCAGAGTAATCTACCCTCTTGCCGAGGAGATTCTGCCTGAATCTTCCCTGCTTCCCCTTGAGCATGTCAGACAGAGATTTCAAGGGTCTCTTGTTGGAACCCGTGACCGCGCGACCGCGCCTGCCGTTGTCGAACAGGCAGTCAACGGCCTCCTGGAGCATCCTCTTTTCATTCCGTATGATAATCTCCGGGGCATTGAGTTCCAGCAGCCTTTTCAAACGGTTGTTCCGGTTGATAACCCGCCGGTAGAGATCATTGAGATCAGAAGTGGCAAAACGTCCGCCATCCAGGGGAACCAGCGGTCTCAGGTCGGGAGGGATGACCGGGAGCACCGTCAGAACCATCCATTCTGGCCTGTTCCCCGATTTTTTGAGCGTTTCAACGACCTTCAGTCGTTTCGTGAGTTTTGTCTTTTTCGTAACCGAAGTAGCTTCTCTCAGTTCGGCCCGGAGCTCACTGTCCAGCTCTTCCAGATTGATCTCTTCCAGGAGCTTTCGGATAGCCTCCGCGCCTATACTCACCTCAAAGGCATCATCTCCGTGTTCATCGAGCAGTTCCAGATACTGGTCTTCCGAAAGGAGCTCTTTCTTTTGCAAAGGGGTATCCTTCGGATCAAGGACGATCCACGACTCAAAGTACAAGACCCTTTCCAACTCCTTCAGGGTGAGATCCAAGACATTCCCGATCCTGCTGGGAAGGCTCTTGAGAAACCAGATATGCGCTACCGGAGATGCCAGGGTTATATGCCCCATCCTCTCCCTGCGGACCTTTGACTGGATAACCTCAACACCGCATTTCTCGCACACCATCCCCCGGTGTTTCATTCTCTTGTAGCGACCGCAGAGACATTCGTAGTCCTTGACCGGCCCGAAGATCTTCGCGCAGAACAGGCCGTCTCTCTCGGGCTTGAATGTCCGGTAATTGATCGTCTCGGACTTCTTGACCTCACCGCGAGACCACGAGATTATCGTTTCCGGCGAGCTCAACGACACCTTGATGGCATTGAACCTCACAGGATCCTTGGGCTTCTCGAAAAAACCGTAGATATCTTCCACTCGATACCGCTCCCTTTGTTTTCTAACAGTTTTTGTAGAGGATCAGTCCTTACACACCCTCTATCAATTCAACATTAATGGCCAGGCCCTGCAGTTCCTTGACCAGCACGTTAAAGGACTCCGGCAATCCGGGCTCCAAGGTATGTTCCCCCTTAACGATAGCCTCGTACATCCTCGTTCTCCCCGCCACATCGTCAGCCTTGACAGTCAGAAACTCCTGCAGGGCGTAGGCGGCGCCGTAGGCCTCTATGGCCCACACCTCCATTTCACCCAGTCTCTGTCCGCCGAACTGTGCCTTTCCTCCAAGTGGCTGCTGTGTAACCAGAGAATACGGCCCTATCGATCTGGCATGGATCTTATCGTCGACAAGGTGGTGGAGTTTCAACATGTAGATCATCCCCACGGTCACGTTCTGGTCAAAGGGCTCTCCCGTCCGGCCGTCGAAAAGCCTCGTCTGACCCGTTTCCGGCAGACCGGCCAACCTGAGCATATCTTTTATCTCACTCTCATGAGCTCCATCGAAAACCGGCGTGGCCAGAGGAACCCCTTTCTCCAGCCTGTCGGTAAGTTTCTTGATTTCGCCGTCAGTGGCCCCATCAACAAAGGCATCGAATTCGGGAGATGCGTAGACCTTCTTCAGCTCTTTTTTCACCACATCCATGCTAGACCCGTTCACCATATCCTGGATCTTTTTGCCTAATCCCTTTGCCGCCCACCCGAGATGGGTTTCGAGGATCTGTCCAACGTTCATACGCGAAGGGACACCAAGTGGATTCAAGACGATATCGACCGGTGTTCCGTCCTCAAAGAAGGGCATATCCTCCTCCGGGAGTATCCTCGAGAGCACCCCTTTGTTGCCGTGTCTTCCGGCCATCTTGTCGCCGACAGAGAGTTTTCTCTTTATGGCAACATACACCTTTACCAGTTTGATCACGCCGGGCGGCAGTTCATCTCCCACCTGCAGCTTCTCTATCTTCTCAGCAAAGAAGGTTTCGACACTCTCCACCCTTTCAGCAAGACTGGTACGCAGGATTCGGACCTTCTCTTCGGCCTCATAATCATCAAGTGTTATATCCTTCCAGAACCTGGACGGGATAAGACCGAGTATCTCCCTGGTAATGGTCTCTCCCTTCTTCAGAAAGATCTTTCTGCCGTTCGGATCAACCAGTTTTGAAGCGGATGTTTTTCCTACCAACAATTCGGAGATTTTTTTCTCCACATTATCGGTAATAATCCTGATTTCATCATCCCTGTCCTTCAGGAGGCTTTCGACCTCTTCGTTTTCTATCTCCTTGGATCTGCTATCTTTATCAGCTCCCTTGCGGGTAAAGATCTTGGCATCTATGACCACGCCATCGACACCGGGCGGAACCCTGAGAGACGTATCTCTGACATCGCCCGCCTTTTCTCCGAATATGGCGCGCAGCAGCTTCTCTTCCGGCGACAACTGGGTTTCACCCTTCGGCGTAACTTTTCCCACGAGGATATCCCCCGATTTCACCGACGCACCCATCCTGACAATGCCGCTCTCATCCAGGTTCTTCAGGGCATCTTCTCCCACGTTGGGGATATCCCGTGTAATTTCTTCCTTGCCCAACTTGGTATCTCTCGCCACCGTTTCGAATTCGTCTATATGTACGGAGGTATAGATGTCATCCTTTGCAATTCTCTCACTGATCAATATGGAATCTTCATAGTTGTACCCGCCCCACGGCATGAAGGCGACCATAATATTCCTGCCCAGTGCCAGCTCACCGTTATCGGTAGCCGGACCGTCCGCTATAATGTCTCCCTTTTGTACCCTGCTTCCCTTGTCTACGATGGGTTTGTGATTGAAACAGGTATTCTGGTTTGAACGCTGATACTTGGTCAGACTGTATATATCGACACCGATATCGGACGCATCCAGGTCTTTGACCTCCCGTCTGATCACGATCCTCGCTGCATCAACATCCTCGACAATACCCGATTCCTTTGCCACAATGACGGCGCCTGAATCCCGCGCCACAACCCCACCTATGCCTGTTCCCACAAGGGGCGCCTCCGGCTTGAGCAGAGGAACGGCCTGACGCTGCATATTGGAACCCATCAGGGCCCGGTTGGCATCATCATGCTCCAGAAACGGGATAAGCCCGGCAGCAACAGAGACAAGCTGACTGGGGGATACGTCCATCAGATCTATCTCCCCCGGGCCCACGGTTACATAATTTCCACTCTTCCGTGCCGTGATGAGGTCTCCTGTAAACTTTCCCTTTGCATCAACAGGGACGTTCACCTGGGCGATGAGATAATCTTCTTCTTCTGTCGCGGTGAGATACCGTATCTCATCGAGGACCCTTCCGTTCTTCACAACACGATAAGGAGTTTCTATGAAACCGAAGTCATTGACCCGGGCGTATGAACTGAGGGATACGATCAGGCCGATATTGGGACCTTCCGGCGTTTCAACAGGACACACACGTCCATAGTGGGTATTGTGCACGTCCCGCACCTCAAACCCCGCCCGCTCACGGGTGAGGCCTCCGGGGCCAAGGGCCGACAGCCTTCTCTTGTGTGTGATCTCGGAAAGAGGATTGGTCTGATCCATAAATTGAGACAGCTGGCTGCTTCCGAAAAACTCATTGACCACAGCGGTAACCGGTTTGGCATTGATAAGATCGTGCGGCATCATGGTTTCTATATCGAGGAGATTCATCTTTTCCTTGATGGCACGCTCCATCCTCACCAGCCCGATCCGGTACTGATTCTCTATCAGTTCTCCAACGGACCTGATCCTTCGGTTCCCGAGGTGATCGATATCATCGACGCTGTATTCAGGCACACCGTTTTTCAGGTTGATCAGGTACTTTACCGCCTCCATGACATCCTCCTCACGAAGGACCGTCGTATCGGAAGGAACGTTCATGCGAAGCTTGTAGTTCATCTTCACCCGTCCGACATCGGATAGGTCATAGCTGTCCTGGCCGAAAAAGAGACTGTTGAAAAACCGATGGGCCGTTTCAATCGAGGGGGGGTTGCTGGGTCTCAATCTCCGGTATATGTCGATAATGGCATCCTCTTGGGTTTCGATCTTATCGACAAGCATGGTATTTTTGATATAGGCGTTCGTTCCTTCCTCATCAAGTTGAATAAGTCTGACCTCAGTGATCTCCCTTTCCTGAAGGAGATTCACGCCTTCTTCATCTAATTCATCGTTGCATTTCAGGAAGACTTCACCCGTTGCGGGATCCACAATGTCCGCAGCAAGGACCTTTCCCACGAGATAATCCCCGCCTACATCCAGCCGGCTTATCCCCGCATCTTCCACTTTTTTCAGAAAGGCCTTTGAGATCTTTCTTCCCTTCTTGAGAAGTACCTCGTCGGTCTTCGGATCCTTGATATCTTTGGGCACCCTCTCACCGATAAGATTGTCATCCACGATCAGGGAGATACTGTTGCCGCTCAAGACAACATTCTCAATATTGTAGAAGTAGTCCATCAGTTCTTCCGCGGAATATCCCATGGCCTTGAGGAGTACCGTGACCGGCATCTTCCTCCTCCTGTCCACCCTGGCATAGAGGATATCTTTCGGATCAAACTCAAGATCAAGCCAGGAACCCCGGATGGGGATCACCCTCGCTGAATATATCAGCTTTCCACTCACATGGGTCTTCCCCTTGTCATGACCGAAAAATATACCCGGCGACCGATGCAACTGGCTGACAATGACCCTCTCGGTACCGTTGATGTTGAAGGTGCCCTTTTCGGTCATCAACGGAATCTCACCGAAATATATTTCCTGTTCCTTGATGTCACGTATAGTCTTCTGCTCGCTACTGCGATCATTATTGTCGAACACGACAAGACGAACCACGACCCTCAGGGGGGCATTATAGGTCATGCCCCTCTGTGTGCACTCCCGGACATCATACCGGGCATTACCTATCTTGTAACTGACGAATTCCAGGGAGCACTTCCCGCTAAAATCGACAATGGGAAAGACACTTTTAAAGGCACCCTGAAGACCGAAATTTCCCCTCTTTCCGGGTTCTATCTCGGCCTGGAGAAATTTCTCATAGGACTTCCTCTGAATTTCTATGAGATCGGGTATCTCAACTATCTTCTTTATGCGGCCAAAACTTTTTCTATACGTACCCATATCGATCCTTATGATGGTCTACCCTTCATAAAATAGAGAAGCCAGAACAGAAAAATCCTCTCTGACCTCTGGCTTCTGGACTCATACCGTTGAATCCCCTTTTAACGTTTAACTACGTGTGGTTGTTACTTGATCTCTACGGTTGCGCCCACTTCTTCCAACTTCGCCTTTATCTCTTCAGCCTCGTCCTTCGATACGCCTTCTTTAACGGCCTTGGGAACACCTTCAACAAGGTCCTTGGCCTCTTTAAGCCCCAACCCCGTTACGGCCCTGGCAACCTTGATAACCTGGATCTTCTGGTCGCCGAATCCCGTGAGGATAACATCAAAATCTGTTTTTTCCTCTGCCGGAGCTGTTGCCGGTCCTGCTGCTGCCACTGCTGCGACCGGAGCCGCCGCGGAAACACCAAATTTCTCCTCTAATTCCTTCACCATTTCAGACAGCTCAAGGACTGTCATATTCTCAATAAAACTGATAACCTCTTCTTTTGTGATCTTTTTTGCTGTTGCCATTGTTCGATATATCCTTTCCTGTATGTCTAATTTTCTTCTTTATTTAGTCTATGGGCTTCAAGCACCTGCACGAGCCCCCGGGGGACTGCGCTCAAAACGGTGACAAACTGGGTCTGCGCCCCTACCAGGACAGAAAGGAGTTTTCCTAAGAGAACCTCTCTACTCGGCAGCTCAGCCAGGGCCTTTATCTGGTCCCTGCTCAGAATCCTGCCATCCAATACACCCGCTTCGATCTCAAGCTTGTCGTTCTTTTTGGCGAACTCAACCAGTATCTTGGTGGGCTCAACCACATCCCCAAAGTTCATCATGAGGGCTTTGGGGCCTTTGAGATGGTCGTCCAGCGGTAAAAACTCCGTGTCCTTCAGAGCGATGCTGAGAAGGTTGTTCTTTACCACCTTAAACTCACTCTCCGCTTTGCGCAGGTTATTCCTCAGGTCAGTGATATCCTTGACCTTTATTCCACTGTAGTCTGCAAGAACAGCCAGTTTAACATCCTTCAGCTTTTCATGAAGCTCAGCAACAATTTGTTCCTTCGCACTCTTATTCAATACATGGCCTCCTTTCGTTGTTTGAGTTTCAAAACACCTTGCCCGCCCTGGGGCGATCAAGATTCTCTGAAAGCCAGACCACTATACAGGAAAAGATATTTCTACAACTCCTACATAGTCTCGGCAGGCCGACTCTTCGTTCGATTAAACACCGTGGTACCTGCTGTCTCTGACTTCTTGTTCGTTTTTTATACAGCTCTTAAAATATTCCTGGCATCCATAGGATCTATACTAACTCCAGGGCCCATGGTGGTAGAGAGAGAAATGGCTTTCAGATAGGTGCCCTTGCTGGATGCAGGTTTCAACTTCAGTATGGATTCTACCACCGCCAGGATATTTTCTGCCAGCTTGTCCGTTCCAAATGACGCCTTCCCTACGGGACTATGGACAATCCCGGCTTTTTCCACCCTGAATTCAACCTTGCCTGCCTTCAGTTCTTCGACCGCGCCCTTTACGTCAAATGTCACCGTACCGACCTTGGGATTGGGCATCAGACCGCGTGGCCCCAAAATCTTACCCAGTTTCCCAACCGTGCCCATCATGTCCGGCGTGGCAACGACCCTGTCGAATTCCATCCACCCGCTCTTGACTTTTTCGATGAGATCATCCGAACCGGCAAAGTCCGCTCCTGCATCAAGGGCCTCTCGTTCCTTATCCCCTTTTGCAAAAACCAGTACCTTCACCGTCTTACCGAGACCATGGGGGAGTACCACACTCCCGCGTATCATCTGGTCCGCGTGCTTGGGATTGACCCCCAGTTTAATGGCAACATCCGCGGTCTCATCAAACTTCGTCCTCGCGGCCGATATGGCAAGTTCTACGGCTTCCTTCAACGGATACCGCTTGCCAGGCTCCACCTTGCTTCTTTCCTCTAAATATTTCTTGCCTCTCTTAGTAGACATCTTGTTCGAACCCCGAAGTAGATTTATTTAGCAATTTCAATACCCATGGACCTTGCAGTCCCCGCCACGATAGCCATAGCTCCGTCCATATCTATGGCATTCAGATCCTCATACTTTATCTCAGCGATCTCCCGCAGTTGCTTGGGGGTCACCCTTCCCACTTTTTCCCGCTTGGGATCCCCCGCACCCTTTGCAATCTTCGCCGCCTGCTTCAACAAAACGGATGTCGGAGGTGTCTTGGTAATAAACGTAAATGACTTATCGGCATATACGGTTATCTCAACCGGGATTATCATACCTTCCTGTTTCTGCGTGAGGGCATTATAGGCCTTGCAGAACTCCATTATATTGACCCCGTGCTGACCCAGGGCAGGACCGATAGGCGGCGAAGGTGTAGCTTTGCCGGCCTGGATTTGAAGTTTTATGTTCGCAATAACCTTCTTAGCCATGAGACTCCCCTTTACATATTTCCTTTTTCGACACTATTGTTCGGCGTTCCTAGTTCTGGACCACCTGTATAAAATCCAGTTCCACGGGTGTTGATCTTCCGAAAATACTAACGATAACACGCAATTTACCCTTCTCCGGCTTGACTTCATCAACGACCCCTTCAAAGTTTGTAAAGGGGCCATCCACAATCCTTACATGATCGCCCACCTCAAACTTGAATTTCGGCTGAGGCTTCAAGGTACCCGCATCTATCTTGGTCTTCAGGGACTCAACAGATTCATCGGATATTGGAGACGGCCTGTCCTTCATCCCTATGAATCCAGTGACCTTGGGAGTCTCTTTCACCATATGCCAGGTATCGTCTGTCAACTCCATCTTCACCAGTATGTACCCGGGAAAGAATTTTCTCTTCGAGGTCTTCTTCTCACCCTTCTTGAGTTCGACGACATCTTCCTCCGGTATTAGGATATCGGCGAAATAATCCTGCATGTCGAAGGTGACCACCCTCTCTTCCAGAGAGCGCTTGACCCGGTTTTCAAAACCAGAGTATGTGTGGACAACGTACCACTTGAAAGCCATATGTTAACTCAACACCAATCGTACTATCCTGGTAAGGCCGAGATCTACTATACCAAGGAATATTGACACGATAATAACCACAACGATCACAACAGAAGTTGAGGCAAGGGCCTCCTTAGGGGTCGGCCATGTCACCTTTTTCAACTCAGCTCTCGCCTCCTTGAGGAAGTGTTTCACGTCATCTATCACCGACTGTATCTTTCCCATCCGACATTCCCTCGGAAAAAACATAATGGCAGGCCAGGAGGGATTCGAACCCCCAACACCCGGATTTGGAGTCCGGTGCTCTAGCCGTTAGAGCTACTGGCCTGTTCCGGGCAACATGCCCTTACTTCGCGCCCTCGAAAACCCGCAAGGGGGCATCTCTACATCTTCACGCCTCGCACCAGCGATACCCCGGGGAGCAGTTCCACCTTGATTATATCTCCACGTGCAACCAGACATCTTACTTCGTCTCTTTATGCTCGGTATGCCGCTGGCAGAATTTGCAATACTTCTTCATCTCAAGACGGTTTTTCGTGATTCGTTTATTCTTCGTCGTTGTGTAATTTCTCTGTTTGCATTCGGCACATGCAAGAATAACAATATCTCTCATTCCCATCAACCCACTTTCACCAAAATGGAGCCCACGACCAGGATTGAACTGGTGACCTCATCCTTACCAAGGATGTGCTCTACCGACTGAGCTACGTGGGCCGATAAAGATCATTTTTCACACCCTGAAAAACAATAAATGGAGCGGGAAACGGGATTCGAACCCGCGACCCTCAGCTTGGAAGGCTGACGCTCTAGCCACTGAGCTACTCCCGCCTCATAAAAACCCGATATAACAAAAATATGGTGGAGGGGGGAGGATTTGAACCTCCGTAGGCTTCGCCGGCAGATTTACAGTCTGCTCCCTTTGACCACTCGGGAACCCCTCCACACAATTAACAGCAACTGGAGCTGGCGATGGGATTCGAACCCGCGACCTGCTGATTACAAATCAGCTGCTCTACCAACTGAGCTACGCCAGCAAGTTAACTTACTCACATTAAAGGATTTCAAGACACAGGGCGAGCCAACCAGTGCCTCGACTCCTTTGGACAAACGCGCTCGACTCCCCTCAAATGGAAATCGGGATACTAAATATAAAAGATGTGTTTGTCAAGAGGTTTTTATCAAAAATCATGGTTTAAGAGAAAAAATATCGTAAGAGAAAAAACCATCAATACCTATCTTTCGCTGAAAACATGTGCGGAAAAAATAAATATCTGTGTGTCCGCATCCTCCCATGCGTCCTCCGGAAGCCCCGCCTTTCTGCAGGTCTCCTTCAGAAATGTGATTCTATCCCATTCGTACTCGGTAGCAACCTGTGGCAGGAGCAATCCGGAATGAAAGCCCTTGACAATATAGATTCCATGACGCCCTACCTCGATCTCACCCACATCGTGTATCTGCTTGAGTGGTGTCAGGGCCGATATTTCTATCTCCAGATCTTTGAGTTCGTCTTCTCGCACGGGGGAAAACCGGGAGTCCCTGAAGGCTGCCGCCTGTGCCATCTCCTCAACCGTTTCATAAAGCGGTTTTCTACCATCTATAAACCCGATACAGCCCCTCAACCGGTCCTGTTTCTTGAGCGTAACAAAGGCGCCCATCTTTTCCTTCAAGGTGCCAGATTCTATCTCAGGGGAAGACACTCCCCTCCCGGCAAGGCCGGCCTCAATACTCTTCCGTGCTATTGTAAGGAGTAGATCTTTTTCCTGTTTCGTCAAGTTCATCCTCGACATTCTCCCGCCGGTCCACACCGTCCGCGTCCTTTTTATACAAGACAACGGCAGCGTATCCCACGACCCCGTTTTTATCCCCCGTAATATCACCGGAGTTCATATATTCCAAGATCCTGGCGTTATCGGCTCCCATCGCCCTGGCCACCATTGTTGTCACGACCACCGGTCCGGCACCACACGCCTCGCATCTGCCGCCCTCAACACCCCGCAGGAGCCCCTCTGCATCCATCTTTTCAATATATTCCAGCGCCGCCGAATCCATTTCAATGGCCCTGTCGTAGCTATGGTAATGAGAAAAATCGGAGCTGGCAATCACCAGCACCCTGCCATCTCCCACCGCCCGTATGATCGCGTCGGCCAACGCCCTGCAGGTACCAAGGTCCTGTGTCCCCATCAGGATGGGAACAAAGGGAATCGTACCGAGGGCCACTTGGAGAAAGGGCACCTGGATCTCAAGGGAATTCTCCGGGAGGCGATCGTCCGGGACCAGTGATACCACACCACCACTGTACGTCGCTATATTCCCGGCCAGGGCCTTGTCAACAGGGATGATGCCCAGCGGGGTCTCATATCCCTCTCCATTATATATGGAGGCCCCTTTGAAAGACGCCCTGTGACTCGGGCCTATGAGAATCACCGCATCAAATTCACTTCCCTGTGCGGCTTTATAGGCATGAGCGGCAACCTGTCCCGAATACACGTACCCGGCATGAGGGGAGATGATCCCCATTACCTTCCCATTAACAGCATCCACCCGCGCGCCGGCGAGGTATCCTTCTATATCGGCCCTCAACTGTGCCGGATCCGCCGGATACCACGTACCCGCAATGATCGGTTTTCGTATGGTGTCCATCTCGCCCCCCCTCCCCTTTGCAGAAATCGAAAGGATAAGGAACACAACAAGTATTATACACGATGTTGTTCTGATAAATGTATTCATTATCTCCGGTAGTCGCACTCAAGTGTAGCTATACTATAAATGATTAGCGCCCCTGTCAAGTCCGACGTGCAGTGATGTTGTCAGCAAATAGAATTGTCCGGTTTTGTAGCAAATGAATTGTCCGCTTTGTACCGATCAGGCGGCTTTAACCATTTCACGAGAAAAAAAGATTGGGATGAAGAGAGGGAATGAGATTACGGGTTTATCGGATTGAACCTAGTCCGCTGAAAATGCACAGGCGGCAAACCGGCCATCGTGGCTCATACTGAGATTGATAGAGGGGTTTCTACCCCTGATCTTGATCACCGGGGGAGCGAAGCCACGACCGTCCTCCGGGCGGATAATGTCAACGGCCTCCGGCTGTTCGCCCAGGCAAGCCGATATGCCCCGCTTCGCCATTTCACGGACAAATAACGATTCATCGCACGAAGGCTGAGTCCGGGGCATCTTCTGAACATCCCAGGAGATGGCATCCACCTCTTCGTCCGTGGTCGCGCCGATACAGTGGACGTACTCACCGGTGATACAAAAACGGATGGATACCGGACCGCAGGGGGTGTGAACGGTGTCCGATTCAGGTATGTGATTGCCTGTGCACAGCAGGTGTACCTCATACCGCCGAGGCGCGGAAGAAACGGCTGGAAACCGCCTCCGCAGGGCCTTATACCCTGTCTCCTTACCCGCCCACAGGGTCCAGAGCATAATGTCCGGATTGCTGCTGTCTTGAATCAAGCAACGCTCATCCGGCGTGAACACCCTGTCCATGAAGGGGATATCCCGACTTTTCCCCCGTGCCTGAGGGTCCATAAGATCCACGATGTCGTTTCCTATCAAAATACTTTTTCTCCATTCGGGCCAGGCGCTCCACGATCTGCCGTGCGCAGCTCCTCTGCGCCTTCAACCCCCTGTTCTCCATTTCGGGCTTGAATGCCTCTATCTGCATGGTGAAGCGTTCACCAAACCGGGGAATGCCGCCGTATGTTTCCTGGCCGTCTCCCCTGAGGTACATACACATTACCCGGCACTGGGGGGCATTAGCCACCAGACGACCCACCCCGTAGGAGGCCTTTTCCACATCCACCCGGCCCGTCCGGGAACGTCCCCCCTCCGGAAAAATGAGAAGGCTCTCTCTTTTCTTCAGGAGATAGACGCACCTGTCGAGGGTGGCCTTTATCTTCCCCCGGTCACCTCCGCGGCTGATGGGTATGCACTTTGACAGGTAGCAAATAACCGTCAGAAAGATATTCTTCTGAAAATTTGCACGCTCCGGCAGGTTCCAGGGAAATCGTCGGTACCGGACCATATACCCGTGGAGAGGCGCCATGGCGCACTGAAGAACTACGGAATCTATCATGGTGAGATGATTCGGGCATATAATCCATGGCCCCTTGTGTTCCTTAAAGAGGCCCTTGATAGTCCTTCTCGCCCTTCGAAGCTCCCTTACACGGTACCCCATCACCCTTACAAACAGATGTGTGAAGGGCGCGATAACGAAAATGGACAGCCATCCCAGGAAGCTCTGTAGACGTAGCAGATATCTTGTTTTCCAATTCATGACGTTACCATGATTTCACTGTAATTTAGCGGTTATGACATCCACGGCATTCCCGATCGTTCTGATCTGATCGGCATCATCGTCATCGATCTCGATGTCAAAGGCATCCTCACATTTGATAATCACATCGACCAGACGCGCGGAATTGACCTTGAGATCATCGAGTATGTGAGTCTCCTTTGTTGCCCCTTCCAGCAATGCCGGGTCCTTTACGTACGGCCTTAAGATATCAACCATCTCCTGAAAAATTTTCTGTTCGTCCATTGTCTTCTCCTTAATGTAGTATAGTACTAGTTATCAGCCGAAGGCCGGTTATGCATCTTCCCACTTTTTGAAAATCAGGCAGCTGTTCACATCTCCAAAACCGAAACTGGCCTTGGCGATCACCTTGAGTTCAGGATATTCCATGACCGTTTGAGGAATCTTATCCGCAAAGGCCTCAATCTCAGGATGCACATCCTCGCAATTAACAGACGGGTGGAGGAATCCCTTCTGCAGCTGCAGTGCAACGGCAACGCTCTCGATCGCCCCCGCCGCCCCGAGGCAGTGTCCGACCATCGATTTTGTCGAGTTGATATAAGGGAAATCGGTCGGACCCCTACCGAGGGCCTGCGACCAGTTCCCGACCTCCGAAGGATCGGCAAAGGTGGCGGTCAGATGACCGTTAATGGCATCAATCTCACCGGGGGATATCCCCGCATCGGCTATCGCCCCCTTGATACAACCCTGGACCCCTTCCGGGTTCGGCGCAGTCATGCTACCGCCGTTTCGCTGGCCGCCACAGTTGACGACTCCACCAAGAACCTCCGCGTAGATCCTCGCTCCACGGGCTCGGGCGGTCTCCAGTTCCTCAAGGACCAGGACGGCTCCTCCCGCACCGGGAACAAAACCGTTCGCCGAGGCGCTCATCGGTCGGGAGCCCTTTTCCGGTTGATCGTTGAACTTGCGCGCGATCACACGCATGGAATCGAATCCAGCCCATATGTAAGGAGAGGGACCTTCAGACCCGCCTGCCAGCATTCTCTTTGCCAGCCCCGTTCGGATCCTCCACACTGCGTTGGCGATGGCCTCTGTACCGGTGCTACAGGCGGAGGAGTTTGATGTCACCTGGTTTCCCAGGGCCAGCAGCCCTCCCACACGGGCGCTTGTCCCACTGTTCATAACCCGTTCGACCACCGTGCTCCCCATACGTCGCGTCTTCCCCCCATTCACCATGGGGACAATTGTTTCGGTAATCGTATCCATCCCCCCGATACCGCACCCGAGGATAGCGCCCGTCTCCCAATCCACCGGATCGCCGTCGCCGGGAACCTCAAACCCCGCATCGCGCCACGCATCTACGGCGGCTATGGATATGTATCCGATGTTCTGGTTCATGGAGAGAAGGGTTTCTTCGTCGAAATAGCTCGTGAGAATTTCATCGATCCCCTCCGGCGCCCCCCCTATCTGACAGCCAAACTTCAGTTCCTCCAGCCGGGGAAAAAATCGAACTCCCGACCGCCCCTCGCGCAGGGCCTGTTCAAAATCAATCAATCCGTGACCGTTCGGCGCCACAACGCCCATCCCCGTTATCACAATCCTATGTTTCATGAGAATCAACTCCTCTGCCGGTCAGTGTCCCGGAGCAGACAAACTCCCCGTTCTCCCGCTCCATACTGACCTTCGTCTTTAGATTTCCCCTGCGAAGATAGATCTTTTCACCCCTGATAATAACCCGTTCTCCGGGACCTACGACGGCGTTAAATTCACAGTCATCAACCATAGCAAAAAGGGTAACCATCTGTTTGATCCGGTCGGAGGTCATCCCCTGCCGCATGAGCAGGTATATGCCGAAGGCGACAACCCCCGTCTGCGCCATCGCTTCAATCAGGATAACCCCGGGGGTGACGGGCTGACCGGGGAAGTGCCCCCGATAGAAATACTCGTCGTCCCGGAACCGATATGTCCCGATAATGTGGGTCCCGTCCATCTCCCGTATGTCATCGATAAAACGGAACGGCTGCTGCTGGGGAACCATCTCCAGAACCTGTCGGATCGTTTCATGATCAGCCCCCATAGAGCCCTCCGTTTACATGGATCACGCTCCCCGTGATATATGTTCCCCTGCAGGCAAGAAAGGCCACGACATCGGCCACCTCCTCGGGATAACCCATTCTTCCTAAGGGAATGTCCTCGAAGATACCCTGCCGAATCTCATCGGGAAGATCCGTGGTCATGGCCGTATCGATAAATCCAGGCGCCACCGAATTGACGAGAATATCGCGCCCCTGCAGCTCCTTGGTGAGAGATTTTGTGAAGGCGTCAAGGGCCGCCTTTTCCATTGTGTACGGGATCTGCCACTTGTTCCCGGTATGCCCCACCACACTGGAGATATTGATGATCCTGCCGCTTCCCGTGCGAAGCATGAAGAGACGCAGTATCCGTTTGGTGAGATACCAGGTTCCGCGAAGCATCGACCGCTGTGAGTCAAACTCTTCGATCTTCATCGAGTTGATATCGTTATTGACGGATGTGCCGGCGTTGTTGACCAGGACATCGACGCGGCCCGCCGCGGCCTTGATCGACTTTACCAGTGCCTCCACCTCGTCCACATCGGCAAGATCCGCCTTCAGGAGAAATCCATCCTCAATCCGGGAGAGGACCTCCTTCGCCCGGGCC
>Ga0307990_1002202_pt1 | contig 15743 bp, 20 predicted proteins | sample EllFjometagen129_FD_203168 | JGI IMG/M metagenome (GOLD analysis project Ga0307990, IMG submission 203168) | Marine microbial communities from Ellis Fjord, Antarctic Ocean - #129 | ecosystem: Environmental > Aquatic > Marine > Unclassified | place: Southern Ocean | collected 2014-10-08
TCGGCCAGCCGTTTGAGAAAATCCTCTTTGTCGAATCTATTCTTGAAGATTCTTTTTCTTTCAATGCCTCTAGCCATCACATGGTGAAGGGCTCCAGGCGTATCCAGGCGTGGTTGTCTTGGCATGGCCCCAGTATACTATACACAGTATACAGTATAAGACAGTATAAGAAGAAATTTCGCTCCTGTCAAAATGCTTTAGAACCAACGTCCCCTTTTCTAGAAGGCAAAAAAAGGTTAGGGTACCTTTCACCAGCTGCCTTTGAAAGAAAATATTATGAAAAGCTACTTGCGGCTTGAATGATTTGGGCTCCACTATTGCCGACCGACCCCACCAGACCAGAAGGGGCGTTGTCGTTTCCACAATAGTTTTGTGGCTGGCTGGTGATGTAATCGTTATGGCTGACAAAGAAAGGAGAAAGCATGAAGATACTAATCATTTTCAACCGTGAACCGTACGACAATACGGACGTAACTTGGAACGGCCTTCGTCTGGCCGGAAAACTGCGAGAAGCTGGAGAGGAAGTCAGGATATTCCTGATGAACGACTCTGTTGACATGGCTCGTGACGTTTGCAAGCCGCCGGAAAGCTATGACCAAGACCTATCAAAGATGCTCAAGGAACTGATAGCAAAGGATGTTCCGGTGAAAGTCTGCGGCACTTGCATGGCCCGCTGTGGAATCTATAAGAATCATCCGTATTTCGAGGGCGCAGAAAAATCCACCATGCCCGACCTGACCCAATGGGTTATTGACAGTGACAAGGTCTTAACATTCTGACAGCCAACAAGTTGCTCACCGTTGGCAAAACGGTGAGCACGACGTTAGCCCATATAAAATGACCAAATGTCTAAAAAGAAAATAATCATCGCCACTAAACAGAAATTAGGAGGTATCTGCGTGTCTCCTGTAATGCTTGCCGGTCAGCGCCGCGATTAGATTTAAAAATTACAGGTAATCAAAGAGTTGGGAAAGGCTTTGTTTGACGTGGCTCTGATCATTTTTTGACAAGTGGCCAATTTTTCTGAGAATAAAACGATGGTCAAGCGTGAATAATTTCATTCGCACGACAGAGGGGGCTGTCAGTCCAGATTGTTTCTTGTTTTTTATTGGGCAATCCAGAAGCCAGGGTTCATTTTTTTGACTTGTTATCATCGCTAAAACAGAGTGTTCAATTTTGCTGCCAAAATTTGAACTTTGTGACAGCACTAATGCTGGTCTTCTTTTTGTCTGGGCAGAGTCGGTAAAAGGAAATGGGACCACAACAACATCAAATGGTTTATAAGTCATTGTATGCTTCCTCATCGTTTTGTGATTCCCATTCACTTAGAGTCGGAACAAGAGCACTGCAAAATTCAATATCAATAGGTCTTGCCTTTTTAAGTTTGATGGCGTCATCTTCGATTTCAAAAACGATGACATCACCAGCATTAAGATTGAGTTTTTTTCTTACAGGCTTAGGTACAGTAGCCTGATATTTTTTTGTAAGTTTGCTTATGGCTGTTTGCATGGCTTGCTCCTTTTTAGGATATGTAATACTGTAATACTAGCATTTTGGTAATATTCGACAACCTTAAAATTCAATCGGGTAGCATAGGGTTTTTCTCCCCCCAGCCCCCTCACCACCCCACAAGCGTCTTCGCGAACGGCGGAAGAATCGGTGATGCCATTCGGGGTTTTACTGACCAACGACTCAGCAAGTGATCTCACCGAGCTTTATGATTATATCGCTGTAAATGATTCACCTCGGAAAGCGGACTATGTTTTAAAACAGATTGAGAAAACCTTCTCTACGCTATCCGAATTCCCCGAGCGGGGTGTCTATCCAAAAGAACTGCTGAAGTTAGGGATTCGAGAATACCGCGAGATTTATTTCAAACCTTACCGTACCATTTACCGAATCATGGATAAAAACGTCTATGTTCTGCTGATCGTGGATGGCCGTCGTGACATGCAGTCCCTTTTACAGCGACGATTATTAGAAGCGTAATGAAGCGTATCAGATAAGGGCGTCATAGCAGAATTGGAAACAATAAGGATTTATGGCCATCATAACCGAAAAGAAGCAGGTCTTCATCATGGGTGAAAAGTATTCAATCGCTCAGAATGGGGGAATTTGGGGAACGCCCATACCGGGTGCACACCATGCGTTTGCAGCCGACGCAAAAAGCATGCGCGGCTGAAACGCGACGTTCACGGCGATTCGCCTTCAAAAAATTCTGTAACTCATATCGCAATTAAATGTTGCATTATGCAATGCATCGTGTCATTATTTATATAATGACCGTTTAAGGAGATAACAATCATGGCAACAGCAGTAAGAATTACCGACGAGTTGGTAATAGAAGCAAAAAAATTCAGCAAAATTGATAATCGATCGTTAACGGGACAAATAGAACATTGGGCACGTATAGGAAAATGTGCTGAAGAAAATTCTGATTTAACCTATAGCCTGATTAAAGATATCCTTATTGGGCTTGCGGAACTGGAACAAGGTGATTCATCCGAGTACAAATTTGGATAGTTGCCGATGAAAATTCTTCAATCCCGTTCATTCGAAAAAAAAGTAAAAACGTTCAGCAAGCAAGAAAAGAAATTGCTGGACAAACAAATTCTAAAAATTGCAGAGAGCCCTTCTGTTGGTACAGAAAAAAGGGGCGACCTGCGTGGTATCTATACTTATAAATTCAAAATAAAAACCATTCAATATTTGCTTTCATATCGTTTTATTGGTGATGATCTTGAATTAATAATGATAGGTCCTCATGAAAACTACTATCGAGATTTAAAAACCTACCTCAAGACAAGATAAAGAAACGAACCGGCACCTCCACCGGACGTTGAATCTGTAGAAAAAGTCTTAATCACCCAAAAATATTGATAATTTTTTCGTGTTATGTGCTATATTTCGGTTAACAATATTAGGGATCTGAGGTAGTCAGTTTAATAGTTTAACATCATCCTCTTTTGCAAATTTTTCACCTCGCTTGATGGCTTGGGAGACTGAAGGCCGGAATATACCGAAATGCCGGGCCAATTCCTTAAGTGATGGAACGTCATATACAGGGGACTTTCACCCCATGAGTTCACGCCCATGCCGGGCGTACACCTTTCACTTCACCGGACCCAAAAAGCCGGGCCTGTAAGCTTCGCGTTGAAGCCGCAGGTTGAATTAGCGCTTGTGCGGCAGTCCACCTGACCAAAAAAAGCCGGCGCGGATTAACCTCATCGTCATTGTGTTTCCGATAAACAATAAATGAAAGGGTGTATTGAGGAAGGGCATTATGAACAACTCATTAAAAGGGGCGCTTTTATCAGGTCTGGTATTCCCAGGTCTGGGGCAAATTATTCTAAAACACTATCAACGTGGTGTTGCATTAATGGTCACGGTTTTAGTCAGCTTTTTGGTAATTATAGTAAAAATATTACAGCAAGCCTTTAACATCCTCGAAAAGATTGATTTGGAGGATGGGCTAATTGATATAAATACGATTTCAAGCGTAGGCAACCAGGCATCAACTACTTCAGACAACTTCATATTCAATTTCGTCACAGCATTGATAACTATCTGCTGGATTCTTGGAGTTATTGACGCTTACAGAATAGGAAAGAAAAAAGACAAAGAAGAACATTTAACGTCATACTTTAAATAGCAAAGGCCATTATTTATATAACAATCCATCAACTCGGGCAGTTAAACCCGACACCAGGAGAATGGCATGATTACAAAACTACCAGAAAGTGAAGGCTCTGTTTTAGGAGTTAGGATTACAGAAAAGGTCTCTTTAGAAATGGAAAAAGAGTGGATAAACAAGAGTGAAAAGGTAATCGAAAAATACGGCAGAGTTAATTTCCTGGTTTTCCTCGATGAACATACGAGCTGGGGGCTTAAAGCCGGAATTGAAGATTTAAAATGGATTATGACGCACATGAAGAAAATTAAGAAAATTGCTCTTGTCGCAGATAGTCATTTTTGGAAGTGGTATGTAGCTCTTGATAGGCCGTTCGGGAAAATGTTCGGAATAGATGAAAAATACTTTGAGCCAACAGAAATAGCTAATGCTTGGAAGTGGCTTAAAGAGGAAGGGACAAGCGGATAATCCCGGATGGTTATAAATTTTTAAGGAATCTAATATTTGCGCATGTACCCCATTTGTGCCACACTTGGACCAATGGAGGTGAATCATGACTAAGACAGCAACAGTCAGAGCCCGAGTTGAACCGCGCCTCAAGGATGAAGCCGAACGCGTGTTTCGCGAGCTTGGATTGTCCACAACCCAGGCTATCACCATATTCTACCGGCAGGTAGAGCTGCGCAAGGGATTGCCATTTGACGTCGCTATTCCGAACGAGATAACGCGACGGACATTTGAGAACACGGATGCTGGTCGGAATCTTACTATATGCGATAATGCAGACGACATGTTTGAGAAATTGGGCATTTGATGTACAGCCCTGTTTACACAAAACAGTTCTCAAAGGACATAAAGAGGATCGAAAAGCGGAGAAAGAATCTTGACAAACTTAAGATTATTATCCGCTCGCTTCTTGCAGGTGAGCATCCCGATCCAATTCACCTTGACCACAAGCTAACAGGCACAATTACCAAGGACGTCTAGAGTGCCATGTCGAGGCTGACTGGCTGCTAATTTATAAGGTAAGCGGAAACCGGATTATCTTCGAACGAACTGATACGCACTCAGACCTCTTCCAAAAGTTATGACCAGAGATGCCCGAATCCATATCCGGGGGGTTTTAAAGCATAGGCCCACAACATTTTCTGAACTTAGTGCCCTTCGAGCGGACTTAGAAAATTTTGGACACAGATTTCACAGATTACACAGTATAAACCTAATCCATAGCCATACGTGTAATCCGTGTCCAAAAAAGGAAATTCCCATACTTTTGAATTAGCCACCTACAGCGGGACTCTTTTTGTCAGGATAAACAGGAGGCAGTCTAAGAGAGGGCGACCCTGGCTTTTACGTTGGCCCAAAGATCATGTAAATCGTCCATAATCATATAGAGGGATGGGACCAATAATAACGTGATGCCTGTGCCGAAGAGCACGCCAAAGCCCAGGCTAATGGCCATGGGAATAAGGAATTGGGCCTGAAGGCTGCGCTCCATGAGCATGGGAGTCAGGCCTGCAAACGTGGTAAGCGAGGTAAGGATGATGGCCCTGAATCGCATAGCCCCGGCCCTTGTAATCGCTTCATGGGCGTCTAATCCCTGACCACGGATCCTGTTGGTTGCATCAATCAATACCAGGGAGTCATTGACTACCACACCGGCCAGACCAACGATACCGAACATGCTCATCAGGCTCAAGTTGTAACCCATAATCAGGTGTCCGAACACAGCACCGATAATACCAAAAGGTATGGCTGTCATGACAATTAAGGGCTGGGTGAATGACCTGAAAGGAACAGCCAACAGGGCGTAGATAACGAAAAGGGCAATAATAAAGCCCTTCTTGACATCGGCCATGGACTCTTTCTGCTCCTTGCCTTCCCCTTCAATGCTGTATCGCAATCCCATGTAATGATTTTTGAGTTGCAGCAAAAAGCGGCTCTCCAATTCCATACGTAACTCATTGGCGTTGGCGATTGTCTCATCCACGTCTGCCGTGACCTTGATCACACGAAGGCGCTGGGCACGCTCGATGGAGGCATATCCTTGCTCCATCTTTACCTCAGCTACCTGGCCGAAAGGTACCTCGAAGCCGTCGGGCATTCGTATGCGCATTTTTTCTATATCACCCAATGATTTACGTTCGGACTCAGGGTAGCGAACCATGACCTTTACCTCATCCTGGTCACGTTGCAATCGCAGGGCCTCAACTCCGTAAAACGCATGCCTCACCTGCCGGGCCAGGTCGTCCAACGTCAGGCCCAGGCTGCGGGCAGCCGGTTTCAGCTTTATCTGCATTTCTTTCTTTCCAGGCAAGAAGCTGTCACTTATATCAAAAACCCCTGGATAACCTCTCAGTTCGCCCTTGAGTTCGTCTGCCGCAGCCACGAGTTGGTCATGATCATCCAAAGACAGATGAACCTCAACAGGATTGCCGGCGCTGAAAAGGGCGCTCTGAAAAGTCAAGGCTTCTGCATCCGGGATAACACCTGCCTTTTCGCGCCAAAGAGCGGCCAGCTTGTTCGCACTGACGTCCCGTTGCTCGCCTTCCAGGAGCTCAATCTTGATCTGGGCCAGATGGCCCCCTGTTTGTGATCCTTTAGCTGCAGGGCCGCGGCCGCGCGAATGTTTCCCGACTATGGTGATGCTACGTTCAAGAAGCGGAGAGGCCCCCTTGGGCCGTTTCTTGTCCATTTCCGCCATGACTTCTCTTCCGGACCGCTCCAGATGGGTGACGATCTCTGTCGTACGTTCAACAGGTGTGCCTGCAGGCAAGGTAAGAGAACAGATCAAGAGATCGCTCTCCACCTTGGGAAACATGGTGTACTTGATCCATCCGCCTTTCCATATGCCCACTGTCAACAGGAACATGACAATACCCAGGGCCACAGTGGCATAACGCCAAGTGACACAAAAATCTACCAGCCTGGCATAAGGGCCTTTAATGACCCATTTCAGCCACCGGGCCATGAGCTTTTCTTTTTCCGGACCTTTACTGACACGGCCCGCTCCATGTTTGGATCGGGCCAGATGGGCGGGTAAAATGAGCAGAGACTCCACCAAAGAACCAAGCAAAACCACAATCACCACAATAGGGATGTTGCGCATAATTTTTCCCATTGTGCCCGACCCCAAAAGGAGCGGCCAGAAGGCTGCCACCGTAGTCAGGACGGCAAAAATCACGGGCCGGCCCACTTCCACTGCTCCCTGCACTGCACCATCCAGACCCTTAAGCCCTTCATCCTGCTTGCGAAAGATATTCTCACCGACAATGATGGCGTCATCAACCACAATACCCAGTACCGTGATAAAGGCGAACAGGGAAATCATGTTGATGGATACATCGAACCAGGGCAAGACACATATGCCGGCCGCAAAGGAGATAGGAATGCCCAGAGTGACCCAGAAGGCAAGCCGCAAGTTTAGAAACATACCCAGCAGGACACTCACCAGGATCAGACCAATGGCCATGTTTCTTGTCAGCAGGTCAATACGGCTCAAAAGTACTCTGGACCTATCCCGATAATAATCGATTTCCACCCCTTCAGGGAGGCTGGGCCCAACCTCTTCAATGAAGCGTTTGACGGTATCGGCCACTGTCAGGGCATTCTGATTAGCCACTCGGTAGACCTCAACCACTCCGGACCGCTTGCCTTGAAACTGGGTGAAGAGGTCCACATCCTCAAATCCGTCCCTGAGATTGGCGATTTGACCGAGGGTGACCTTGCTGCCATCGGCACGGGTGATAACAGCTATATCTTGATAATCCGCGGCATGGTAACGCCGGCCCTTGGTTCGGATCAGGATTTCGCCCCCGGAAGTCTTGACCCTGCCGGCCGGAAGGTCCAGGCTGCCATGTCTTACTGCTTGGGCCACCTGGCTCAGGGTGAGACCGTAACGGCGGAGCGTTTTCTCAGAAATCTCTATATGAATTTCGCCTTTTCGTACACCGGAGATATCGGCATAAGTGATACCAGGCAGATTGGTAATGTCGTCCTTGATCTTTTCAGCCAGGCGTTTGATGGTTGACTCAGGCGCATCTCCATACACAGCGACATTGATAACCTGAGTTTGACGGGTCATCTCCCGGATCACCGGCTCTTCCGCCTCATCGGGAAAGGTCGTAATGCGATCTACTTCGGCCTTGACCTCGTCTAAGAGCGTCTTCAGGTCCCAGTCTTTCATGACCTCGATGCTCACCGAGCCGAACCCCTCCCTGGCCTCGGAATCAATACGCTTAATGCCGGCAAGACCTGCCACGTTTTCCTCAATCCGGCGGACAATCGCCTCCTCTACCTCGGCCGGTGAGGCACCAGGATACTCCATGCTGATGTGAATCCTGTCCAGAGAGGTCTCGGGAAAGACCTCCAGTTTCATGGTCAGGCCTATTACCGCACCAGCCAGCAGAACAAAGAGCATAAGCAGATTGGCGGCAACGTAATTTTCAGCAAACCAGGCAACTATGCCTTTCATGTTCGATCTGACTCCCTGAACTTAGCGCCCTTCGGGCGAATTTAAAAAATCTCCAACACTGATTTCACTGCAAAAACCATAAAATATGATTCCGCTCAAAAAGCCCGAGATGTAAGGCACGGAATTTTCCAGGAATGAGAAGTACTTATCGTACATCGCAGTGACTGGAAAATTGAAGCAACGCCGCTGATTGGGTTTTTTCAGCGGAATCATCCTATTAAATCCCCGTTCGTACAGCCATGCCGTCAGTGACCGCCTTAAGCGGGGTAATGACCAGCCTTTCCCCATCCTCAAGTCCGTCCCGGAGTATAGCCTCGTCACCCTGAAGCAGGGCCACGTCCACTTTACGGAAACGAATCCGGTCGTCCTTATCCACAACCCAGACAATATCGCCCTGGTGCAGGGCCGATCTGGGAATAATTGCAGCCTTGTGCAGGGTGCGGCCTTCAATATCTACGGTGACAAAGAGACCCGCGGCAAGGGGCGGTTTTTTTGCATAGGGTTTTTCCACCTGGATGACTACATTTATCATGCGGGTGCGCTCGTCCAGTTTTCCTTCAGTGCGGGCCACCTTTGCCAGCCAGTTCCTTTCTTGTCCGGCAACGCGGGCCAGGACCATCGCAAGAGAACCAGGGCCCTTGCCAGGTGTAAAACCGGGTATATGAAACCAGAACGTTTTCTCGTCTTCCAGGGGAACAACTATCTCGGCCGCCTCTGTGGAATAGATGCTGGCCAGAGCCTTGCCGACCGAAACATACTGGCCGGCATCTACATTTTCCTGATCCACACGTCCTTTAAAAGGTGCCTTTAGCTCAGTCCGCTCCAGATTCAACATAGCAATGCTGAGGTCCGCATGGTCAGCCTCCAGTCTGGCCTTGGCTGCTGCCAGTTGAGGCTCTTTGGCCACAAGGGGCGGAGGCTTACTGTCCGGCATAGAGCCTTCCGCATGATACAGGCGCCACTCTTGAACTGCCGCCGCCGCTTCTTCTTCGGCCAACCGAAGCAGACTCTCAGCACTTTTCACTTTGGCCCTTGCCAAGGTAACAGCCAACCGATAATCAATCGGATCTATACGCAGTAACGTTTCTCCCTTGCGGAATGCACCACCATTTACCAGGGCAGGCGAGGCATACACAACCTTGCCGGTCACTTGAGGCACCAGATCTATTTTCTGTAAAGGTCTCACAGTCCCTTCCCCTGTGATATGAACGCTCTGCGGTCCTGTTTTGACCTTGATCGTTCGGACCATAGGTACCGGGACCGCCCGTTTTTGTTTCTTGATCTGGGGTTTGCTTGACGTCAATGCAAGCATGCCCAAGACACCCAGGACGACCAAGGCCAAAGCAACGGCAATATGCAAGAGACGTTTTTTTGTCGAGTTCATGGCAGATAATCCCTACTCCTTACTGCTTACTCCCTACTGCTTACTCTTCACTCCCCAGCCGCCGCCCAAGGCGCGGTGAAGTGTGGCGCGGTTACTCAAAATGGCCAAATCGACCAAGACCAGGTCTTCCTCGGCCTTAAACCGGGCCTGCTGGGCAACTAGCACGGTCAGGTAATCCACCAGGCCACGCTTATAACGATTCTTAGCCACTTTCTGGGTGCGCCGGGCCTCCATAAGTTGATTCAGCACCCGATCTCTGCGATCCAACTGCTCCTTGCGTGTCAAGAGGGCCCCTTCCACCTCGGAGAAAGCCGTCAATACTGTCTTTGCGTATTCTGCCACGCCTTGCTGATATCTTGCCTCTGCCGCCCGCTGTCCGGCCTTCAATTTGCCGGCGTCAAACAGGGATTGGACCCCGCCCAGGGCGATATTCCACAACTCGCTTTCCGGCCGGAAAAGACGATCCAATTCATTGCTTGAATAACCAAGGGTGCCTGTCAGGGAAATGCTTGGGAACCTACTGGCCTTGGCTACGCCCACTCTGGCATTCAAGGCCAATAAACCGGCCTCTGCCGCCCTGATATCGGGCCTGCGCAACAGAAGGTCAGAAGGAAGGGCCGGTGGAACAGGTTCTAGGCGCTTATAGTAGTCCTCCGGATGGAGCCGCGGTGTTATGGTCCTAGGGTAGCGTCCTGCCAGCACTGACAATTTCTGCTGGGTGATTCCCAGATCCTGACGCAGGGAAGGAAGAATGGCCTCAGCCTGGGCCAAGGCACTACGGGCCTGCATAACATCCAGGATAGAGATCAAGCCGCGCTCGTAACGACCTTCAACGAAAGCCAGACTTTGGCCGTAGCTTTGTATCTTATCAAGAGCAATCCGGATCCGCCGCTCCAGGGACTCCACCAATAAATAGAGACTGATCGTCTCAGCCACCACGGTTTGTGCCACAGTGCGACGGTTTTCCTCTGCCTGCAAAAGATCGGCCCTGGCCGCCTCCTGCCCCCTGGCCAGACGACCCCAGAGATCCACTTCAAAGGAAGCGGGTAGTGAAAATGTGTACGTTTCGCTTAAAACAGAAAAACTCTCGCCCGGAATAATCCCAATAATCTGCCGTTCCTGACGCTCGCCTTGACTTTGAAGACTCAAGCTGGGGAATCGGTCGGCCCTGGCCTGAACAAATTTGGACCGCACTTCCAGGATTCCGGCAGTTGCCTTTTTGATATCAAGGTTATTTCTGAATACTTCATCTACCAACCGGTTTATTTCGACTTCGCCATACACCTCCCACCAGCGGTCATCAGGCTGCGGTGTGACTATCTCTGCCGACCCATGCTCATAATGCGCTGGCATCTGGATACCGGTATCAGGCCGGTGGTAATCCGGGCCGACCCTCATACATCCACTCAATACAAAAAGGATGGTTATGGCCGGAAAAAGATATCTCATCAGGCCCCTTCGCTTTCGCCTCCGCCCAACCCGTTTAGTGAAAATCCAACGATCTGTTCTACTAATCTGTCCTTGAAGGACTCAGCGGAAAAGGGGGACGTTGGTTCTAAAGCATTTTATTTCAGAGATACCCGCTAATTTCCGGAATTTCCTCGGAAGCTGCCAGTCGGTTTACACATGAAGTTGTCACGCCCAGAAACCTCGCAACTTCTGCCCCAGAATAACCCAGCTTCCCTACCGCTATCTGACAAAAAAGTTTTCTTGTCCTCGCAACCAACCTCTTTCTGGTACCTGACCGAAGCAAGGCCTCATCTATGCCTTCACCCTTTGCAATCTGTACGGCCAAGAAAGCAAGATCAGGTATCTTGGTTATCAGACGAAGACTCTGCTTTTCCTTCTCCTCGGCTTCAGAAAGAAGTTTTTGTACGAACTCACTGCTGCCTAGTACTCGCTCATCATAGGCGACCCTTCTTCCCCAAATTCCCACTCCAAAACAGACCGACCCGGAGCAATACCCCTATACCACAAAGCCTCGCACACAACCGGGCTTTTTGAACAATGGATTGAGATCGACCTTCCAGGATCGACCGATCCTAATGGTTGAGGGTAGCTTCAATTTGGAACTACTCATTCAGGCATGAGTATGCATTGGTGACACGACATCAAGCCTGACACCCAAAGCACCAAGTAAACGGCGTACCGTATCAAAGCGTGGTTGTGCCCCCGGTTTTAATGCCTTGTATAAGCTCTCCCGTCCAAGACCGGCATTTGCTGCGACTGTAGAGATACCCTGAGCCTTTGCGATATCGCGAACTGCAACCAAAAACGCATCTGGATCTGGATTTTCTAATGCAGCCGAGAGGTACTCTACAATAGTCTCTTCACTGTCCAGATAATCGCTGGCATCGAATGGAGCTATACCTAACTGATTAATTTTGTTCATGTTTCCATTCCTTTATTACCAACCTTGCCATTTCTTGAGCCTTGGTAATATCACGTTGTTGCCCACGTTTGGTGCCACCACAAAGCAGCACATAGACTACATCTCCGATGCGAGTAAAATACACCCGATAGCCTGGCCCAAAGTGAATACGCATTTCTGATACGCCGTGCCCAACAGGCTCACAATCTCCGAAGTTATCTCGCTCAGCAGAACGGATTCTTTCAATAATACGAGCTTTGCCACGGAAGTCTTTGAGTTTTGCTAGCCACACATCAAAGGCTTCTGTGCGGAGTATAGTATTCATGTTTTGATTGTATCCGAATAGATACTGTTAAGCAACCTCAATGATTTGGTTTTGAACCCGTTTGGATCTGCGGCGGCGATTAGCCGTCCCCCAAATCTTAACTCATCCACTATCACATCCCTAACCCGTCAAGCACGTTCTGCACGAACGTCCCCCTTTTTCGTCTGCCATTTCCAAGGCAATTACAAGGAGAACGAAAGAGTAGGTCAAGCTAGTCAATTACGTCCCCAATTTCTTATCTTATTCAGACACCACCTCACGATGACGCCCTCTTGAGACGCCATAGCTAGGCGAAGGCGCTTGCCTTCGGATAGGGATAGAGCTTCTTAACAACAAATGGTTCGGGGACTACATAAAGAATTATCGTGAGGGCAGGGGGATCTCGTTAAAGCAAAAGGTTATAGCCATATCCTCCTTGATATTGACCAAAGGTGGCGCGTAATTCTTTTGAGATATAACCGAAAGTTGCATAAAATCATTATTTTCCACCAGTCTCTATATCCCATTTAGTCAAATTTTTAGACATACCTGGCAATCTTGAGGGTTGTTCCCGCTTTCAAGTCTCTCGCCCGCTTGATCTGGTTTACTTTCATGATGTCGTCTACAGAGATACCTTCATATTTCTGCGAAATATTCCACAAGGTATCTCTGGGTCGAACCTTGTAAAAGCTAACAATGCGTAAGCGGCTTGTTTGGCTATCTGCCTGGAAATAACGTCGGACAATCAATTGCTGCCCAGGATTGATTATGCTCCCCCTGAGCCGGTTCCAGGATTTTAATTCCGCCACTGAGCAGCCATATTTGCTTGAAATTTTATAAAGGGTCTCCCCTTTTTTTACACGATGAAGTCCGCTTTCGCCTGCGTTAAATCCTGATACATACGCTTTTTTAGACGCTGATGTCGAAGAGCTTTTCTTTTTATTGCAATTTGCAGCCGCGTATCTAGTTTTCGGTTCAAGCCCGCCAATGCCCAAGGTCTCGTAGTATCGGCTAATCGTGCTTGCTACAAACTGGTTTCTGGTTTTCCAATCTGAAACACCAAGAGCGATAGCAATCAGGCGACGGCCGCTCTTATTGGCGGTTGCGACAAGGCAATATTTCGCATTTTTCGTAAAGCCTGTTTTAAGACCGTCCACATCGGAATAAGTCGCCACAAGGCCGTTGTGATTCCGTAGCTTGATAACTCTTTTGTCCTGAGTGATGACGGTATTGCTCGTGCCTGCTATATCAAGAAGCTGATCATAACTGAGCATCTCTCTGGCGAGAATGAGAAGATCAGAGGGGCTTGACCGGTTATCGTTAACGCTTTTGGGCGCCGGCATGCCGGTGGCGTTTGAATAGAAGGTGTCTTTCATTCCCAGCTGCGCGGCCCGCTTGTTCATTCGTTGAACAAAGGCGTACTCAGTTCCTCCCAGGAATTGGGCGAGCAGATAAGAGGCATCGTTTCCGGAAGAAATAAGCGCTGCCTTAAGGAGCTCTTCCACGGAAACGCGGCACCCTTTTCGTAAATGAACTTTGGAGCCCTTAATTCTGGAGGCTTGCGGTGTGACCTTCACCAAAGTGTCCATATCCACCTGTCCGGAAAAAATATCTTCCATGACGATCAACGCAACCATCATTTTAGTCAGGGAGGCTATAGGAAACGTCCGATCCTTGTGTTTTTCCCAGACGACGGCGTCTGCTGAAATGTCGTAGAGGAGACCGGCACGAACGAGTCTGTCATTGACGTCTATTTCAGCTGGCTGGCAATAAAGATTATTTTCGTTATTTGTATTATAATGATTATCAGTTTTTGATTCTGTGAAATACTTGTCAGAAATTGCGTGGCATGGCATTGAATAGATGATGAAACATAAAAAAAATAAGGAAAACCATAAAAAATGGAGGGCGAGCACCCTATCAGGTTGGATGTCTTTGGTTTTCTTCATCATGAGAGGAGCAGTGTGCTTATAGGGGGTGTTAGCCGGTGACTGAGTGAGGCCAACGGTTAAAGGTTAAAGGTTAAAAAGTATTTTTGTAACTATAATTCTTGTCGACTCATCATTCAGAAAACTTGAATAATTTTCCATGTCCTATAATGAAATATCAGGAATTCCAGAATAGGAAGAACAGCCTTTTCGTTTCGGAAAGGGGGACGTCCGTGCAGAATGTACATAACGCGCCTACAGCAGAGCACCTGAATATTCACAACCAGTTTTTATACCTGGTTTGATATAATCCTTTACCTTGGGGCTTTTCCCAGATGATATTGATCTGGTAACACATGAATTCGTGACTCCAAGATACCGAGCAACATCTGCCCCTGAGTACCCTAACTCACGAATTGCAATCCAAGACACTATCCTTCTGGCCTCCACAATCTCACTCCTTCGACTGCCAGAGCACAACTCACCGAGACTTATGCCGTGCCTTTTGCAGACCCTTCCTGCTAATATGACAATATCGACCCGCCGTCCTGAAAGCCGCAGGTTCTTTTTAACCAGATCGTCAACCACCAACCAATTCCGGCCTTCGGCCTTGAGCTATTCCCTCTTCAACATACCGCAGATAGTTCTTTTATGCCTGACGGCCATTGCCAAAACAAGACAATACATATTCACAATCTTGCCACTTTCTGTCAACCTTGCCCACAAGCGCTGAATGGCCTGACCAACGACAGCGATTCAGATCCTTCATATCTTTGATAATTCCCGATCTTAGTAAGTTTAGATGAATATATCTAACCAATTCCTTTAAATACCTATCCTCCTGGCACAGTATTGACTTGCTTGCCCCGTTAAATCTAAATGGCATAATCTGACAATATGGAAGGACCGGGAATTAAGGCAAGGTTCGGCATGGTATTTTGAAACATGATGATTATTTAACTGGGGTACCGGTTCTGGAATAGATGCCCGTGCCTCTTTCAATAACCCCAGCCAAACGATCGATAAAGTCGCTTCGATCCTTGTCGTTCCAAAAGATATTCTTCCTCTCTATGCCCCGACCCATCACATGATGCAAAACTCCGGGGGTGTCTAATCTTGCTAACCTCGGCATAACTCATCCACTATCACACCTCAGCTAACCCGTCACGTCAAGCACGTTCTGCACGAACGTCCCCCTTTACGCTCCACCGGCTGATGTTCGTCCCTGAGCTGAGGGATGAATATGCCGGGCTGTTTGAAAACTACTGCCATGTTGTCATTGATGACGTTCTCAATATGACGGGGCTCCCGAATCCCTATTGTCGTATCGTGACCCTTGGCGGTGAGCAGCCCGAACCATTGCAGGATAATGGCGGGATAACCGCCTTTTTGGTCCACAATCTGGCGAAGGAGTATGTTGCCCGCTATGTCTTTTCCAACCAACAACATAAGAAAGTATCGGTCGGATTGCGGGGTACGGTTTTTTCGGGAGAGATCGGGTCTTTTACCTCATATCTATATATAAAAGAGCCTCTTCAGACAAATCTGTGGGTAATCTCTGGAACTGGTAGATTGCCAAGCGTGTGATACAAGGCTATTTCTCGCAATTTATCGCTCCTAAAACCGTAAGATTTTCTGATGGTCAGTTTTG
>Ga0307990_1002203_pt1 | contig 15742 bp, 16 predicted proteins | sample EllFjometagen129_FD_203168 | JGI IMG/M metagenome (GOLD analysis project Ga0307990, IMG submission 203168) | Marine microbial communities from Ellis Fjord, Antarctic Ocean - #129 | ecosystem: Environmental > Aquatic > Marine > Unclassified | place: Southern Ocean | collected 2014-10-08
ATGTACCTTTTGGAATGAGAAACTCTTATTTCCTGTTCTTTGTAAGTTCCCATAATTCTTTCTTGATGAACGCACCACATTGATTATTGATTCATCTTGGTTTTGGCGCATTTCGCTATAAAAATCTATTTGGCTCAAATCTTCTTTATCGTTTTTAACTACTAGGTTTTCAAGAGAAAGATACGAAAATCTAAATCTCAAATCTTTGTAAGCTTCGTCGTCTGTAAGATAATCTAAGTTTATATCTATAAGATGTCTGTAATATATTGCATTTACACCATCATAAACCGTTGTAATTGGTGTAAACATATTTAACATCATATATTCATAAATTGCCAACTTAACTACGTTTGCAAATAATGTCTTGTTTACAAACTTTCCGTAAACGTCTGAAATATTTATCTTTTTACTTCCTAGTTGCCAATATAAGTTATCTACCATGTTTGTTCTAAGACCTAAATCAGCGTCCCAAAAATCTTTTGTAGTAACACTTGGAAAATTATCTGTAATATATTTTAGTTTCCATTCTTCAATGTTGATAAGTCTTGGTGTTAATGGAATTTCTATATCTTCAATATTGTAAGCGTCATCATCAACAACTCCAGAAGATATTTTAAGGCCTGTTATTGTAATTTTTGGTACATATAACACAAATTCTTTTGGTGTATATATTTTCTTAGGCAAAACTATCGAAAATGAAGCGTCTGTTATCTGTAAGTTATCTGCTCTTACTTGTTGATACCCACTTTGAGATGGTGTATATACTGTTGCTTCGTCCATATTGTTTGGTAATACCTGGTTTAAAGGCAAGTATGACCTTGTACCTATTTGGTTGATGTTTTGATTTGCACTTCTTTCAAATACATCTTCTTCTCCAAATACGCCATTAGATAAATTAAACTTCTCGATTTTTAAAGTGTCTAATATTGTTCCATATTCTAGTCTAGGTACAGCGTTTATGTAAGAGAAAATGAATATAAGCATTTGTCTTGCGGTTGCTTTTTCAAGATACATTTGAGGAACTTGAAGTGATTTCAAATAGTCAACTATCGTTGGGTCTATATCAAATATTCTTGTGTCATCAAAGTATTGTAAACTCTCAACTCCGCCTGTCTTACTTACGTTTTGTCTTACTGAATTTACTGCGTCATACATTGTTAATTGAAACTCATCTATAACCTTGACATAAAATCTATATATTGGGTAACTTGCATCTGCTAAAGCAACCCCACTTGTGTTCTTCATACCTAACGAAGTTAGACCATATTCGATATAATAATCGCCTATTTCTGTAAATGTAATATCTACATCTCCGTTACTTAAAGTGTCCCATAAATAACAAACCTCATCTGTTGCTATTCTTACTACTACTGGGCGTCTAATATACTCTTTTAAGTAATCGTTGCCACTTAATGTATTACCTATAACTTGATAGGCTTCTGCAACTTGTTTTAATGTGTAGGTTTTGTTCACATAATAAGTTTGATTAACTTTAAATGGTGGTAACCAAGCATTAGCTATAAATTTTTTAGCTCCAGAAAAAAAGTAATTCAAATCTGACCCATATTCTGTTATTTCAAACTTAGCAGGTAGTACGTTCTCGATAGAACGTGTTTTAGCTAAAGAGGCAACTATATAAGCATCTAGCTTCGCTGTGTACTCTATGGCGCTAATAGTGTGTCTGTATGTACCGTATTGAGATACAAGACCGACTAAGTCGCTTATTACTAGCATATCGTATGTTTTTGTTGCTATTTCAGTTTGGTCTGTGTAATTATCTACTTCTGTTATTTCTATTTCTAGTAACCCATATTGTGATAGAGGTGAATCACTTTCATAAAACGGTAAAGATAATTTAGCTTCATCTAACGCTTCTTCCCATTTGCGAGAAGTGCTAAAGCCTATTTCTACACCATTTAATTTTGATTTATTTAGATGAAACTCATATAAAAATGGCATATGTTATCACTCTCTCTTTTTGGTTTTATATTCGTTTGTTTTTAGTTCCTTCAACATTTATTTTATAAAGTTCTCTACCATAATCCAAGCCAAAATTTTGACGGCTTATAATTTTCTTTGTAAAGATTTCGTTTTTAAGTGCTCCAAACATATAATTAGTACCAAACGAACTTATTGTATTTAGAGTTGTTCTTGCATTATGGCTTTGGATTTGATTTCCTGTGTTTGCACTATATAAATTTATACCAAAATTAGCACCTTTTTCAGCACCTACCATTACTGCACCAAGAACACCAAGCTTACCTGCAACTTTTCCTAATGCTTTAAGTCCTTTACCGCCACTTACACTACTTAATACACCTGATGATGACTTTAATTTGCTTGTCATGTTCATGGTTGTTTTGGAACGGTCTATGCTCCCTTTAGCGCTTAATTTTTTTCTGGAAGCACTTTTACCACCGCTACCCATTCTATTTCTAATGTTTATATTATAATCCACTATATTTACCCCCCGTAATGTGGGACAAAGACTAATGAATAAACAATCTTTTCACCCTTGCTTAATGATTCATTTGGTTGATTTTGCACAAGTTCCATTTTCCTTGTCATTGTTAAATCATTATCTATCGTATATTCTGTACCTGTACCTACTACATTATAATAAGTATAACTAGGAGTTCCTAATCCATCACTAACTCTTATAGCATAGCCAACGTCATGGCTATTAGCGCTTTCTGAACTAGGTACGGCTGGGTAAGTAAGTAAATTATCTATCGTACTAGCATTTCCATAAGTAACTTGTAAATCCCATTCATCTTCTGTTGTAAGTACCCAATTTAAATACTTTGGGCTAAATAGGTATGTTTCAAGTTTAATAGTATAAATTGGTATAACTAAACTTTCTTGTAAACTTTCTTTGTAAAGATGTCTCAAAATTTTACCGATTGTTGCATCTTGTAAATCCATTTGTTGTTCTATTGTAAAAGAAAAACCTTTAGTTTTTGCGACACTCTTAATTTCTGTTGCATTTGCTTGTAAAGCAACTGCTTTTTGTGGTAGTAATTGTACTGCCTCAACCTCTTTTGCTGTCCCGTAAAACCATTCATTAGGTTCTAAAAGGAACATTCTAACAGATTCTACTGCTTCTATGGTTTGAACTATGCTATCAACACCTAAATATACCCTTTGTTGATTTGCAAACTCTCCAAAGTTGGTTAATTCTAACGTGATAGGCAACGTATATGTTAAGTATTGCTTACCATTTATTTGGGTTACTGACCCATAATCTATTGACCCTGACATAATAACAACTTTTAATGTTTCTGCTATTCTAGTTTTGCTGTCTGGGTTTTCTAAGTCCATATAACTTGTTTCTAATACTCTTTCATACTGAATAAATCTTGCTCTAACTTCTTCTACTGTTAATGTAACGGCTTTTTGAACAGTCATATTGTCAATACATACAAGAAATTCTATTATAGTGTCATAAACACCATCTTTAATAGTGTTTAAAGCTGTCAATTCACCGTTTAAAGGTGCGATACCCATAGCTACGAATGAACTTTTTGTATTTGCATATGTAATTTCATTAAACTTTTCCTGAACGTCAAATCTACCCTCTGAACCTAATGCGAGTTTATTGATTAAAAGTCCTTTGTTTACATCATTTGAATCAACTAAATTCCAGTCTGCGAAAGAAAATTTTATTTTTTCAACAAAGGCATTATCATTTAGTTCTGCTAATATAAGTTTATATATATCGGTTTCTTTAATTGTAAATCCTCTAGTCATAATAACTTTCCTCTCTTAATTTAGTCTCCTTGTTTCTTTATATGCTTGTGATAAGGCACTTATTCCTCTAACTGAACCTCTTATATTTTGTCCATTCATTTTTGATGTTGATACTTTTTTACCAGTGAATGAATTTAATGCAAGTCCATGCGCTTTTCTATATTTTGTTTCTCTTATCTTCGATATTGTATTTCTTGCTTTTTGAGTAATAGCATTTGTGTGCATATCTGCTTGATTTAGATACTTTCTTTCTGTTGAAAACACACTCTTGCTTGAACGTAATGTTACATGCGGTGTACTTGTAAACATAGGCTTTTGACCTGTTTGTAAATAAAACATAAGTTCTTCTACAATAGCTAACCTTGTCTTATCTCCAATATAGCCCTTATATTTCTTAACTGGCCCAATACCTTCTTCAAGAAATTTTATGTAGTTGGCCTCTGATGTATTATAGCCAATTGTTATCTTTTTACTCGTATTTCCTTTAAGAGTTATTGCTCTCCTAGAGTTACCTGTATCATAAGGTGCTATCATAACGGCCATGTTCCAAAACCACATGCCTAATGAAGTGTCTAAATTCTTAATCTTGTTAAATTGTTCGTCGGTTAATGTGATATAAAATTCCATTTATCGCACCTCTTTTTTGATTATACAATCACTAAAGTTTTTAACCCAAATTGTAATAACCTTTTGCTATCTGGGTCTGTGTTCATAGAGTTGTATTTGTTCACAGTTGACGAGGTACTATCTTGTGTAATAACCTTTAATACAAACCATTCTCTACCCCTAGCATATATCTTACCACCCGCAAGGAAATGTATGTGGTTATCGTCTGTTGCAAAGAACCATGAGTATTTGTTTGTTTGTTGTCTATCTAAAATTTCAACATCTACATCATCAACACCACGTTTTACATACGCATTTGTTTGACCGTCTTTTCCCCAAAAATGCTTTCTTTCATCAAGCCAATAATCTGCGCTTGTGTCGTCATGCCAATTTGTAGGTATAAGAGCCTTTAATTCATTTAATGACAGTTCTTCAAAATTTTCTAATTCATCTGCAAACTGTTGTTCCTCTTTAGGCCCTCTATAATACGCTTCTATACTCTTACCTTGTAGTGAACTTGTTTGTCCGAAATCTGTTAAATCGCCACTATATTTACTCATTACCAATCACCTAATGTGTTGTATTTCTTCATGTTCGCTACGGCTTTTGATAAGGTATCAAGTTCTGTAAACAAATAAGTTCCGTTAAGAAGTTGCGTAATATAATATTCAGAACTACTAGGTATATCTCCATAATTTTCAGATTCAGTTACAACGTCTGATTCTACTTGTGTAATGTAAGTATTAGTTACAAGATAAGCTAAAAGAGTTGTTAAATCACTAAATTCTGTTTTTGTATTTATATCATATTTTAAGTGTTTTGTTCCAAATATTGTGTTCTTAATCATTTGTTCTGCGATAGGTGATAGAGCTTTATCAATACCAAATTCTATCAGTTTGCCTCGATTCAAGTTAGCCCCACTGTTGTAAGCCATCATAAATCCACCGTCTCTACGGTTATACCAAACGGTATCACAGTATATTTTAAGTAAGGTTTCTCTTGCTTCTTTTGAATGTGCTAAATAATATTGAGTTTCTAAACGATATTTTTGGTTCTTGTTTGCAAGTATAACTTCATTTACTACTCTACTTAACAAGTCAAGATAACATTGAGCATTATCTACGTCTCCCCATTCTGTTTCTAAGGCAACATAAGCATTTGCTTTTATGCCCTTAACAAGCGGAACGTATCTATTTTCGTCGTAATCGTATTCCATGAAGTCGTCGTTTGTTGGTTTTTCTAAATAATCATATGTAGGTATTGCCATCTTAAATCGCCCCCCATGTAGAATATGTGCTTTGGAAACCAAATTTGGCTATATTTCCATATAAAGTCCAAAACAAAACGCCCCAAGTTGTTCTCATAAAATCACTTTTTGAACCTTGCGGACTTCCTACTTCTATTGCTATTTCTTTTTCTTTAACTGTTGTTCCTTTTGAGAACGTATCTGAATTTGCTTCATCTTTGAGTAATTGGTAGTGCATTTCTAAATAATGTGCAACGTACATGGAAACAGTCCTCTTATATAAATTATAATTATTGTCGCTTCCTAGCAAGTTTACATCAATATATATCTTAGCAATCTTAATCATTTCATTTAGTAATTGGAACATGAAATGGTCTGTGCCTATTTCTTTAATATCTCTAAAGTTACCTGCCCAAAGCATAAAATCCTCAACCGTAACTTCTGGAGTTGCGATTAGTTCGGTTTGTCCGTCAGGATATACAGGAGAAACTATCGTTACCGTATAGTGATATAGCCCATAAGGGTTAAAGGCACTTAATGTATATTGGTTAAAACTGTCGATAGGAAACGTGTTACTATCATATGTTGGAAAATTACTTGACATTATTTTTCTCTCCTTTTATATTATTATTTATTATTCTCTATTATAAACATACAATATTTGGTTATATGCTTATATTAGAGAGTGAGGCGTTACCCTCACTCAATAAAATTTTGCTTATTTATTTATTTATTAAGTTACTGTGAACTTAGCGAATAATGATACATTTCCTACTACACTAATTTCTGTTACAGCATTTGTAAATTCATCTTCTGTGTACCAACCGCCAAATGTATTCAAGTCTTTAGTTGCAACCCCTAATGTTATTGTTAAATCAGTTACTAAGAAAGTCGCTGGATTATCAACGTGATTTACACCTTCATCTAAATCATATGTAATTGTATATACGTTATTGCTACCATTACTTAAATAAACCATGTTATCTTCATAGAAATTCATTAAATAACCAACGAATGATAAGTAATTTTTACGGTATGCGTTTGTATTTACATCATAAACGATTGCTCCACCTGTTAAGTCTAGTGGTAATGGTAAGTAAAGTGAGTATGGGTCTTGTCTATAAATAACGATAAGTCCTGTACTATTTGTACCTGCTTTAACCATTGAAGCATCTTTTGTTGTGCTAATGTCGCTTGAAAGATAAGGCAACATTTCTAATTTAAGTTTATCGAATCCTTGTGAATCACACCACATATCTAAAGCTTCTTGCAAAATCATTCTGTTTGTTCTAAATGGTGTTGCTGTTCCGCCAGCGTTATCTGCTGTTGTGTTTAACCATGCAAACAATTCTTTATAGAATAAAATCTTGTTTGGTACTAAATCTGCTGTCCAGTCAACTAATTTTGCTCTGTCATTCAATAACTTAGTGAAAATAGCAATAACAGCTTGAATACCAAGTTTTTCTAATTTTCTTTCTGTTGTTATTCCATAACTTGCATAATCAACTTCTAAGTCAACTTCATCAACATCTGTTAAGTTCAATAGTCCACCATAAGCTAATGCTGATTCACTTGTTGTTCCATCTTCACCGCGAGAACCTACATAACCGATTCTGTCAATGTCTAATGCCCATGCTTTTTGGATTGCTTCACCATATTTTGTAATAGCGTCAAATCCTACAACGGCATTTTTCATGCTGTCAATATAACCTAATCTTAAACCGTAAGTAAGTGGTTTAACTGGTACGAATTGAGGCTTGAAGTCAACTTTTACGATTCTAACTTCATTTGTGTCTCCACCTATAAATCCGCCTTTAGGTAATTGATACATTTCTTTGAAACCTTTAATACTTTCTAATGCTCCGCCACCATATTGGAACGGTATGTCTCTTGTTGCATATGTTCTTAATGCTTGTTTACGAACATTCATATCTAATCTTTCAAGAGCGTTTGTTGCGTATGCGCCAATAGGTGCATTATCGCCAAAATCTACTGGCATTTCGTCGCCAAATATCTTTTGCATTTTTTTTGCTAATAACTCTTGACTTCTACGTTCACTTTCCATTACTGTGAACTCATCACCGAACACTTTAGAAACTCTAGGGTCCTCAATCATTGTTTCTGCGATTAAAATTTGTTCCTTTAAAGTCCTATTAGATGTTCTCGCAATAGACAATTCGTCTATAAAATTATAAGTTTGTTTTTCCATAATATATTCTCCCTATCCTAAACTGTTCGTTGAATAACGACAGCATAGCCAACACCTTTGGTTGGTTTGTATTTTGCGGTTGCAAATGTCCAGCCTGTTAATGCGATTCCTACTGTTGAACCAGCAGTAATTCTTACTGAACCTTCTTCGCCGGTATCATATGAAACATAAACTTGTTCTCCAACTACTGGAGTTTCGTCTGCTTCAACGATAACTGCTACTTTAAAGCTATTTGGACTTGATAATGGATATACAGACAAAGTTTGTGATGCTCTCGGTCTTTCTAACCATTCATCTTCCATACCAATTTGTCCATCAGTTGTTCTTAAAATTACACCAAATTTAGTTGATGCTGAACTGACTCTAACTACTTTATATGATGCATTTCCAGCCATACCTACTGTATTTAACTGCACAATTTCACCATATTCGATTGCTAAGTCTGACGCTTTTGTTGCTGGAGCATTTAAATTTATACCCCATGCTGATGCGAATACACCCGGCAACCATTCGTTTTGTTTAGGAACGGTTTTAACATTCCCATATGTAAATAATCTTGTTGACATAATCTATATTCTCCTTTTCCTAATTAAATAATTGTTTTCTTGTTTTTTGTAATGCTAACCAGTCTCCATCATGTCTAACTGGGTTTGTTGCTTTGTCCCACATTTCCTTTTTCAACATTTCATTTTTCTTAAAATCTAACTTAAACCCTTTTTTTGGTTCATCTTTATGTAGTGGGTCTAAATCAGCAAAAACATCAGGTCTATCTACCTTTAAATCAGCAATTATTTCTGCTTTAGTATCCGCCTTAAATTTCTTTAGTTCCGCTTCATTCATATCTGTATCACCAAACTCCTTATCTTTCTCAATTTTTTTATCTAATTCTATTTTTTCTAATGCTAATTTTTCTTCTTCTAATTCTTCAACTGTTTTTTCGTCGCCTGTTACGACTTTCTTTTCAACTGTTGATTTTCTAGCTAATTCTAATTCCTTAACTAAGTCAGTTTCAGTCTTATTTCCTGTTTTTTCATCAATAGTATCTTTATCTCCAATTTGTTTAAATGGGTCTTTTAACTCATCTTTACCTTCGACTGTCTTATTAACTACTGTTTCCTGAATTTTTGTTTTGAACACTTCTTCGCCAGTTTCATAATCATAAACTGTTTCTTCTTCGCTAATTCTAATTCTCTTTGTAATATGTTTTTCATCAACGAACTCAACAAATTTACCATCTTCACTAACTTTAGCGTCTCCGCTTTGAATTTTATCTAATAATTCTTTGTTGATTGGCATAATTAGTTTCTCCTTTCCAATCGTATCTTCATCTACTATCATAGCGTTTACTGCTCTACCTTTTCCTACAATGGCTAAATGATTAAAATAAAAATCACATTGTTTAAATTCGCCATCTCCAAAAGGTTCTACTTTCGCTGAATAACCTAGTGATAAAGACTTTAAATCTCCTGCCAAAATGTCTATAATAGCATCTGGGTCTTTAATAACTAACTTACCCAACATATTATCGCCATCTCTCCAAGCGTTAATTACTGTTCCAAGTTCTAACTGTTTAAAATTTTTTCCATCAACGAACTGAATCTTACCATCACTATCTCTTGGGTGTCCTCTTGTAATGGATTTTCCTTTAATTGTTTCAATGCTTTCGTCGCTTAATAAATCTTCTCTAAATTTATTAACCTTAACTATTTTATTAGTTAATCCACCCATTTCCCTGTCGTAGTATTTTTGTACGCCAGTATGTCCTAATATTGCGTTATCGCAATATAGAAATCCCTCTCGTTCCTCAAATTTTATGTTGTCAGAAATTGTAATCTCGTTTATGAATGTTCCTTGCCCGTCAGCAAAATTTACCATAAACTCTTTGTTAATAGCTTTTCCCATAATATCACTCCTTGCCTTTATTTGGACTTAATGAATGTCTCTTAATAATACTTGTTTTCTTCGTTGGGTCTCCGCCTTTGTTCACTCTAATAGCTGAACTCTCTGGGTTTTCTACGCCTGCTGTTCCTTTATCATTATCTTTATTTTGGTTTAATGCCTTAGCCATCTCGATTTTGAACCAGTTTGCTGTAATTGGGTCTCCGCCATCTGTTCCTTTTCTTATCATATCTAAGTATTCAGGATTCAAATGACTAAATACGTTGCTAGGATTGTTAAGTATATCTTGTAACGCTTCCATTCCTGTTAATGTATCAATTAAGCCACCCTCGTGAGCCTTGTCTAAAACATCTATCATAATCTTCATTACTTCTGCTTTTTGTTTAGGCGTTAATGTTAAGATTGGTTTGAAATCAAAACTAAACATACCAATTTCTTTACCAAATAAATTCATTGACATTATTTGAATTAAGTCATCAATTATTGGTGCAACTTCGCTTTTTTGAGTATCTTCAACTACGCCTAAACATTGTAAGTAATTACTTTCGTTATATTTGCTATCATCACTAAACATTACGTTTACTGGTACGCCAAATCCTAATGATACTTGCCTCATGCTTTGTTCTATGGCTTTTTCATTACCTGCTAACGAACTATCAGCAAATACGAATTTGTCTTTACCACCTAATGCTATAACGCCATGAGCTGTCGTATATTTCATAAGCTCTAATTTACCATTAATAACCTTGTTTGTATGAGCATTTCTAATATTACCATCTAAGCCATCAATATTTAATACGCCTAAATTGTTTTTGACTGCGCTTTTTGCAGTCGCACTCCAAATTATCTCATGTCTTTCAAGGTCTAAACTTGCAACTTCTAAGATTGATTTGCTCCAATATCGTTCAACTTGCGTTTCTATATGCCCTAATTGGAACGGATTGAATAAATATAACCAACTCCTATGAACTATAATCTGTGAACCTTGAATTGAACGCCCATCTCTTTTGATTTGGTTGTTATTTAAACCACTAAATCCACTTAATCCACCACCAAAATTCACTCTGTAAAATAATGGTAAGCCGATTTCACTTGCATATCGTATTCCTTTTTCTTCATTCACTTCTTTTACTAACCCTTTATCTAATGCTGGTTCGATTTGATACCAACGAGTGAGGGTTTTTAAACCTAGAAAATCACCTTTTGCAATATCTTTCATAACAAATGGCTTTAAGAAATCATCTGGTTGGGTTTTTCCTCTAACTATTTTTATACACGCACTCCCACCGTATAGATATCCGTAAGCGAACATCTTTTTCAATGGTCTGTAATAATTCTTAGGTAAAGTTTGTTGCAATATATTTAGCTCGTTACTATCTATTTTATCATCTTGCGTATTGATATCTACGCCCTTGATTATTAAGTTACTAGCTCTCCATTGTATAGCTCTCTGCGCATATGGGCTTGACCTCCATGTTTGTTCTAGGAGCGGAATATTCCATGTAATCCCTCTACGGTTTTGAGCTGAACTTTGTGGTATCATAACTGAACTAGCTTGTATTTGAGATGTCATATCATCTCCGAAAAACTCTCTTTTTCCTTCGATTGACTTCTTCATGTCGCTTTCTAACTTATATTCGATTAAATTCTCATCTGTTATTCTTGGTCTGTAAGCATTATCCCCAAAAGTCGATTTCGTTTCTTCCAAAAAATCCACTGTCTCTTTGTGGATTAGCTTCCTCGAAGCCTTCGAGGCGTCCATTAAAGATTTCTGCGACTCTGGTTGCCAAGTCTTGTTTGCTATTTTTCGTTCCTTCATCAACTTGAAGGCTTGTTTTGTCATTGACATCTTCTTTTTCTCCTTCCCACATATTCATTCTGATATAATAATTAAATAAATATCTTAATGGGTCAACTAAGTCATCATTTACTTTTTTAACCTTTTCTTTTCCTGATTTTTCATCAAAAGGAGCTTCATATGAACCTATTTGTTCAATCGTGTAATAACAACTCTCATGTACTAAATATTTTAATTTAGCAATAGCCGTTTGCACTAAAGGAATCCCTATTAAGTCTTTATCTTGGGTTTGGTTACTTTCTGTACTATCTTCTCCACGTTGTTTGAACACGCTGTTATTAGCTTTTATTACTGGTAAACCCATACGTTGTAAGTATTTGTATGTTTCTATCGCACTTGGGTCAATCAATATCGCAATAGGCATGGCTCGGTTGCGTCTGCCTCTTATTATTCTTAAAACATCTAAATATATTGTTTCAAGTCCTAAGTTTTCTACATCTGCTTTCTTTACATCTAACAAACTTTCTGCTAATTGATAAACAATTCCACGTTCAAAGTCAACTTCACAGTCGATTATTCCGTTTGGGTGATTCAATCCCTTATCAAGAGCCATTACTCTATATGTTTCTGTTGAACCAAACTTTTCAGAATAAAGTTTCTTGTCTATAAAGTCATTTGGTTCAAATCCACGCATAATATTATCGTCAGTAAACATTGAATAGACCGCACTATCCGTACTACGCCTAATCCCTAATACTGATTGTTCATAAACACTTGTTCCTTTTGCATATGTGTTCTTGAAGTCGTTTATATCCATTTCCGTCATTGATAAATTGTCATCAACCGTAAAATGGGCATAATAGAAATCGTATGCGTTACGAACTTTGTTAGCGTTTTCGTCGCCTCTATAAAAAGAGATTACCTTTTTCATTGATTTATTCAATAAATATTCATTACTATATTTTTCAAAGAACTTAAATTTCAGTTTCTTTAATTCTTTCTCGGTTTCTTCACTTGATTTTGAATTTCTTACTATTTTATCTACATTTTCTAGGTATTCTTCATATTCTTCCTTAACAAACACCTTTTCAGTAGCGAAATCTTGTACTGATTTGTTCCTAATTATCTTATCGAACTGATAATTGATGTTTACCATGATACTATTTATCTCTAATTGAACATCTGTATTCAGTTCTTTCATTTTAGTTACACTATATTTCTTAAAATATTTGTTGATTATCTTCCTTTTTTCTTTATCTCTATCTTTTAGTAATTTATTTTCAAAGTTTTTGAATGTATCTTTGTAATTATCTCTAATATATTCCATTTTTTCTATATTTCTTACACTAGCTATCCTTTGGCTCTCAAATTTAGTGTAATAAGGGTGAGCTTTACCACGTGGGTTCTGCGTCATAATCATTAGCGGTTGTCTTACACTCGCCATACGGTTATTTCCTTCTAATAATCCTGATACATTCTGATTCAAGGTTTCATTTACATAAATACTTCCTAATGTAAATCCTTGATATTTGTTCTTGTCATTTTCTTTTTCGTTTCCATAAAATAAGATTTGTTTTTCAAGCCCATAATTATCTAAGAACTTATAAGCCCCACGTTGCGCCCCATTTATGCTTTCTCTTACGAACACTCCATGTGGTATCAAAAAATATAATCCAAATCCGTTACTCATTAAAACTGTTCTTAAAACATGTTCCAATGATGAACCTAAAGCTAAATGAACTTTGTCAGGGCAATTCATTAGGTATTTATACCAACCAAATAAGCCCCATATATCTTTACTACCACGAACTCCGCCCTCTACTTCGACAAATCGGTAGTTTCCACTAAGAATAGCGTTTACTAACTGTCTAGGTTTCTTAGGTAAAGGCATACCGCCTTTCATAAACGGCTTGTCTAACGACCCTTTAGCATACGGTGGTAATGGTCTTTGTAAATCTTTTACTTCTTCTGATACTTTTGATGTGAATATATTTTGAATTATGTCTTTATATTCGTCTTTTGCATTTAAATACAAATCTTGAATATCTGGCGACAATTCCGTTATGTTAATCTTTTGTTTCTCTTGGTTTATCATATTCTACCTCTTCAATATCTGGTATAAGGTCATATACTTTATTTCCTGATGTTTTAACTATTATCTCGTTGGCCTTTTCTCCACCGCCTTCTAAGTAAACGTTTATTTGTTGTAAGCCCATAGGCTTTTTCATTCCGTTAATATCTACGGCTAATCTACGATTTTGCATAGTAAATGTGCTTTTTTCAGTAGATAAGGCATCTGACATGATACTTTGTTTAAGTAATTCGTCATCTTTATACCCATTATTTGTAATCAATATTCTCATAGACTTAGATATTTCTTTAAGATTAGCTTTTTTCCAAATTGTCATAGCATGAGCTTTTAATTTCATATACAAAGGCATTTGTTCTGAATCTATCGCCTTATAATATTCTCTTAACTCTTTTCCTTCTTTGTCAAAACCGACCACGTCATATTTTGTCATGTATATCTTCTTAGCTACTTCTTTTTTTTCATATGATGCTAGAAAAGATATAAAAGCGTTGTTTTCGGTATGTTTTTCACTACAAGGTTCGATAAAATCCTTATCCACAAATAAAAGTACCATTCTTTGTTCCAATTCACTTAACCCCATATATTGTGCTGGTAGTCCTAGTGATTGTTCAATTAAATGGTATTCGTTTTCGTATATTTCAACTTCGCCTAATTTTACTGCATTGAGGTGTTTTTGTTCATCATAATTGCTTAATTGTTCAACGTCTCTTGAATTTTCCACCCTTAATCACACCCCTTTTATTTTAATATACAACTTATTGTGATATTTATCAACCTATTTATCGTAATTTCTTTATATTTCGTTCTAAATTGCTATGTTTTTCTATTTTTGGTTCATTTTTAATCTGTAAAAGTATCTTATTTCCGCATTTCTCACAAACGAAGCAATCAAAAAGAGCACCACCGAAAAATGCAGTACCTTTTTTAATCAAAATGTCATGCCCACAGTTATTACAACGAAATATCTCGTTAGAATCTGTGTTTATATCCTCATTCATAGATTCCTACCAAGTAACTTGTCAAAGCCATCTCGATTTCTTTGTAGTTCTTACCTATAAGTTCTTTTTTAATCACATGTCCATATCCTAGAACTTGAATCGTAAACAGTTCTCTATAATCTGCTGTCAATACTAGCATTGGTTTTAAAACGATTTGTTTTTCCATAGCACATCTTTTTTCAAGCAAAACTAACTCATCATATGCTTTCTTATTTATCAATCTTCTTGCTGTCATTTTTTTCCTCCTTAACTTGTTGTTGCAATTTCTGTTGTTGGTTCATAATTCATAACTATTTCTTTTTCCCCGCTTTCATAGATTCTAAGATAAACTTTTTCACCTATCTCAACATCATCTGCTGTTAGGTCATCTGTTTCTAAGTATTTTACATTAAATATTCCACCATCTCTTAATATTACTCCATCATCAACATAATCATATACATACCATTCTTCAATGACGTAACTATCTTCTATGTCGCAACTAACTAGCATTAAACTCATTAGCAACATCATTACTATAATTAGTCTTTTCATTTTATTCCTCCCTTGAAATATAAATCATTGTTACAACTATTAAAGCTAATATTCCTAATGAAAAATTGCCATCAATTGAATTTGATATAAGTTTCAATAAAACACCAACTACAACTCCAATAGATATCACTGTAAACGGTTTTAAATTCTTTTGACTTAGATATATTTTTTTGTGAATCAAATAAGCAATAAATATTGATAATGCAAGATTACCAAACATCAGCAACATACCTACCAAATCACTTATTGGATTAAGAGTCCACGCCATTATTGCAGTTATTACTAAATAGATTACTCCAAACACAATTCCTGTTAATACTTTCTTCATTCTTTTTCACCCCTTTAATCTTTGCCCCTATTATATCACCCTATTCTAAATATGTCAAGTGTGTGTGTGCGTGTGGTGCGAGAAAAAATCCCCCTACCTATCTCTGCCCGTTTCGCCCTTTCTACCCTATGGGGGGTCTTGCTTTCATTGCAAAGCTTAATAAGCCCCATCAAAGGCAAGGCGAAAAGAATATACAATAATAACAATATAATGCTTGACAATCACATAATACTATGATATCCTATTCATGAATTAAAGGAATGATGCAGCTAGTCAAGCATC
>Ga0307990_1002204_pt1 | contig 15737 bp, 17 predicted proteins | sample EllFjometagen129_FD_203168 | JGI IMG/M metagenome (GOLD analysis project Ga0307990, IMG submission 203168) | Marine microbial communities from Ellis Fjord, Antarctic Ocean - #129 | ecosystem: Environmental > Aquatic > Marine > Unclassified | place: Southern Ocean | collected 2014-10-08
GGAAAATAAAGGAATAAATGATATGCCCAAGATTATTAATAAGATTATAGAAAGATAATCAAAGGAGATTAAATTTAAAAAATTTATAAAAATAAAATTTAGAAACAATCCAAGAACAATAGCAATTAAAGTAATAATGTAATAAATTATTCTTTTTTCCATTATCTCAATAGAAAATAAAGTTTAAAAATTTATCTGGAAGAATTTATTTATTTTCCTCTTGTTTTTTTCTATATTCTTCAATTCTCTCTTTATTTGTTGGGCATTCAGGATTAAAGCAAAAAGTCCAGGGTTTCTTTCCTTTTGTTAGGCGCATTAACATTGGAAAGCCACAAGCTTCGCAAAGTTTATCAGTTTTTTTAATTAATCCATTTGGAGGAAGGGTATAAGTATTTTTGCAATTAGGGTAAGCATTACAAGCAATAAAATATCTTTTAGTTTTTTTGGAATATGTTATTGCGAGATTTCCTTCTTTGCATTTTGGGCAAAGCATTAATGCATTCTCAATTTTTTGTTGCTCTCTGTATTCAGAATTTGCATTAACTAATTCTGTGCCTATTTTTTTCTGATTTTTTTTGAAATCTTTTGATATTCCTTTTATGAATCCTTTTGCTTTTTCAATTATCTTTGTTTGTTTTTCATCAAATCCTTTTTCTGAATTTTGTATAGATTCCATCTCTTTTTCAAAATCTCTTGTTAAAGCTTCATCTACAATTATTGGAGAGTATTTTTCAAGAGTTTTTATTAATGAAATTCCTAATGGTGTTGCTTCAATGCTTTTTTCTTTGATGTAGTCTCTGTTGTAAAGTGTTTCAAGTATTGAGGAACGGGTTGCTTTTGTTCCAAGATTTCTTTTTTCTAATTCTGAGATTATTGATGCGGGAGTATATCTTTTAGGAGGTTGTGTTTCTTTTTCTTCTTTTTTAACTTTAAGTATATTAACCTCTCCATTTATATCTGGAAGGTCTTTTTCTTTGATATTTGAAGGGTAAATTTCAAGCCAGGTTTTTTTCACTATTGATTCTCCTCTTGTGGAAAATTTCAACTTATTTATTTCAGCAGTTATTGTTTTCTTGTCTATGATGGCATCTTCGCAAAATAAAGATAGAAATCTTTTCACAATTAAATTATATATTCTTTCTTCATTTCCTGAAAGTATTGGGGGCCTTTCATATTGTGCAGTTGGATAAATTGATGGGTGTGCAGAGTCAGATTTTTTTCCTTCTATTGGTTTTGATTTTTTGATTAAATGTTCAACATTATATTCTTTTGCTAATTTATTTAATATTTCTTTATAGTTTATTGATTCTGGAAGTTTCTGGCTTGAGGTTCTTGGATAAGAAATTAATCCTGCAAGATATAATGATTGTGCATGTCTCAGGGTTTCTGAGGGAGTAATTCCATGAAATTTATAAGCTTCTAGTTGAAGAGTAGTTAAATCAAAAGGGGGTTTAGGTGGAATTTTCTCTTGTTTTTTCTTTGTTTCTGCCTGAGCTTTTTTACCCTCGAATTCATTAAACTTTTCCAGTTGTTCTTCTTCAAAAATATTTTTATTGTATTTTAGTTCTATTTTATTTTTTTCATCAGATACAGTTATAAAAACTTGCCAATAAGGTTGAGATTGAAATTTTTTTATTTCTTGTTCTTTATGAACTATTAAATCTAGTGCTGGTCCTTGAACTCTTCCAATAGACATTATTCTAAATTTTCCTAGTGATTTTATTGCATTCATTAAATCTCTTGAAAGATTTATTCCATAAAACCAATCTAAGTAATGGCGTGTTTCTCCTGCAATTGCTTGCCCCCAATTTAGATGGGGAGATTTTGATTTATATGCTTCATTAATTTCCAAATTTGTGAGTGTTGAGAATTTCATTCTTGAAGCATCTTTTTGATTGCAAAGATATCTCATAATATTTAGTCCAATTACTTCTCCTTCTATGTCATAATCTGTTGCTATTGTTAAACTGCCTGCTTTTTTTACTAAACTTAATATTATATCATAATATCTTTTTGTGAAATCTTTCTTTTTTGCGATAAAATTAGGAACCCATTTAATATCAAATATTGGTGATTCAGAACCAGTTACAGTTTGTTTTAGAGTAAATAAATGTCCTACTGCACAAGCAACAACTATCTCATGCCCGTCTTTGGATACTTCATAATAAGAAACTCCTTTAGAGCCTTTTGTTTTTGAATTTCCTAAAAAAGAAGCAATTTTTGCTGCTGCTTGGGGTTTTTCAGTTATGATTAATTCATATCCTTGTTTTTTTAGTGAAATTTTTGGAGGAATATAAGATATAGCTGCTTTTTTAGTGCTCTTTTTTTTAGCGGTTTTTTTCTTGGACTTTTTTTTAGGGGTTTTTCTTTTTGTATTTTTTTTAATTATTGTTTCAAGAGAAGCATTATCTGGTCTAGAATATTTTTTTTCAATTGAATATTTAACATCATCTTTGTTAATTGGAAAGTAGTTTTCTACTAATTTTTCTTCTTTTGATATTTTCTTTTTTTTTGGCATTTTATGAATTATTCAGATATCTTTTCAAATACTTTAAAGGTAACATATTTTCTGTTCGTAAAATAGGAAGATTACCTACCATGCTTAATTCTAAAGTTAATTGAGTTTTGTACGATGGACCAGGTCCCAGATGACCTCTACTATACATACTCTCGCTATCATCAAAATCTTCTTTAAAAGACTTTGTAGTAATAGATGCTTGCCTAGAAGTTGCAAAAAGCATTTTATTTATTAATTCAATGAGTGCAGATTTTGCGAATGTTTGTTTATCATGCAAGGTTCCCTCGTAACTCGGGTCTTGATTATCACGAATATAATTATATTCGACATTTTTACCCCCTAATCCTAATGTTAAGGTTTCTCCATGTCTTGAATACTTTGTAAAGTTATCAAATATGCTTTTCATGACTTGTTCGTTATTTTTTTTTGGCATTTTATAATATTTATTGAATTCTAATTTGTAAGAATCTTTTAAGGATTTTAATTATATCTTAAAAATTTTTTCTTTTTTTGAAACATTTATTACTTTTGTATCTTGTATTTTTTCCTCTATTCCTCCTGCTTCATGTATATGTGCATTTATTAAAATATCTGGTTTAAATTTCATTATTGCTTCTCTAACTGATTTTGAACCAGGAAATCCTGAAAATTCTGATTTGCTTCCTGCTGGGTGCATATGAGTTACCATTATTTTCTTTTTTGAATTTTTAATTTTTTCATGAGATTTTTCTAGTAAATAAAAAATTTCTTTATCTGGAGTTATAATTACAACATCTCCTCCTCCTGCTCCGAATATTCCTAAATCTCCTTTTTTATAATAACCCCCGTGTATGTTTCTTACATTAGGATATTTTTCTGTTATGAATTCTATTGTTGAAGCTGTTTCATGATTTCCTGGTATGATTAAAACTGGTTTTTTTGCTTTTGTGAATGGACCTATAAGGTTTTTTGTTGAGTCTTCAAACATGGTCAGGTCTCCTGCAAGAATTACTAAGTCAATATTTTGCTTTTTCGCTTTTTCTGCCAATCTTTTGATAAGTCCTTGATTCCCATGTATATCTCCTATTGCAAGTATTTTTGTTTTTTTTTCAGAGGGCATTTTATAATATTCCCTAAATTTATTGATTAATAAATATTCCCTTTAAAATATCCTTTCCAAAACATTTAAAAGTAAGGTGTTTTCTGAATATATATAGTTTAAATTATATATCTATAAGATGAAAGATAATTTTGATACCTTTTTCAGACGAAAGCCCGCTTTAATGTTGGTTTCTCTTAAAAAGAACACGAGAATTAGATATGGCAGTATTCTGGCTAAAGAAGTGGATTGCACTTATAGCCATGCAGTGAAAATCCTGCAAAATTTAGAAGCTTTGAAGTTAGTTGATTTTCAGAAAAAGGGGCGAGTTAAAATTATACAACTTACTACGAAGGGTAGGGAAGTTGCAGATGCAATAGAACATATACAAGGATTAATTAAATAATTCTGCTGTCAGATAGTGTTCATATAGGGAATTTTATTAGATTAGTGAGAACTTTGATTTATTAAGAGTATATATTGTTTGTTATACAAAATTTTAAATTTGTATGGAAATGTTTTTAATATTTAATTAAAATCAAATTATAATGGGACATATAAATATTGAAATCAAGGCAAGATCCTCTAATCAAAATGCGATAGTAGAAATCTTAAAATTGAAAAATGCTGACTTTGAAGGGGTTGATTATCAAACTGACACGTATTTTAAAGTTAATTCTGGCATATTGAAATTGAGAGAAGGAAAAATTGAAAATCATCTTATTTATTATGAAAGAGAAAATAAAGAAGGTCCAAAACAATCAAATATAATTTTGTTTAAATCAGATCCTAAATCTTCCTTAAAAGAAATTCTTGCAAAAGCATTGGGTATTTTAGTTGTGGTTGATAAGAAGAGGGTGATATACTTTATTGATAATGTAAAGTTTCATATTGATACTGTAAAAGATTTAGGGATGTTTATTGAAATTGAAGCTATTGATTATAATGGAACTATTGGCAAAGAAAAGTTGTTGAGGCAATGTCAATTTTTTCTTGATTTATTTAATATTCCTCAAGAAGATTTGATTTCAGTTTCTTATAGTGATTTATTATTAAAGAAATAACAGATTATTTTTAACTTAGTTGGATATTGAGTTTTTGCTTAATATTGTAATAAAGAAAAATCCCTAAAAAAGGAATTTCTCTAACTTTTCTGTTGATTATAGTGAAGTTGTATATTAATCAAAAAGAAAAATAACAAAAATACTTTTATGGCCCCGATGGGATTTGAACCTGAAAGACACCTGCGGTTTCTTGCAAACTTCCCATATAATTTAAACTGATTTGTCAAATCAGAAACTCTAAACAAAAAGAGTTTCTGAGCTAGAAATTTTTGGACGATTATAAAGCGATTTACAATAAATTTCTACATTCAGAATTAAAGTATTTTTTTGCTTAATATTGGAATAACAAAAATACTTTTATGGCCCCGATGGGATTTATTTATAAACTTTTGACCTTTTGTCTAATTTAGTTATTAGAATAATTTTTTGATTTTCTTTTAATTTGTACAATGCTCTATAATTACCAATCCTATATCTGAAAATTTTCTCATGATTATGTCTTCCTACAAATTTAGAATCGTTAGGTATAGGATTTGCTTTTAGATTTTTTAATCTATTTTTTATTCTTCCTTTTAAATGTTCATCTAATTTATCTAAAAATCTTTGAACTCTTTTAGAAAGTTCAATAGAATACATTTAATCTAACCTCTGAGTTTGACCTTCACTTAATTCTTTTTCAGCTTCTTTTATTGAGATTAAGTCATCATTGTCCAATGTTAAATCTACTATTTGTTCTTTAATTTTTGCGACTTCATAAATTAATTCATCTAATTTATTTATAATTAATGTTTCTTTTTCCATATTTTTATTTAAAGGGATATTCTTTATAAAATTTTCTAAAAATATAGCACTTAATGGAAAATCAAGAATTGAAGTATTTTTTTGCTTAATGTTGGAATAAAGAAAAATCCCTAAAAAAGGAATTTCTCTAACTTTTCTTTTTGTCGTAGTAAAGTCGTAATATTAATCAAAAAGAAAAATAACAAAAATACTTTTATGGCCCCGATGGGATTTGAACACTTTCATTCGTTAGAATGTAAGTTCCCAAAATTTTAGAATAAAATTTTTAGGACCTTCAACTTTTCCAAAGTTGTAGGGTGAAAATACTTTTATGGCCCCGATGGGATTTGAACACTTTCATTCGTTAGAATGTAAGTTCCCAAAATTTTAGAATAAAATTTTTAGGACCTTCAACTTTTCCAAAGTTGTAGGGTGAAAATACTTTTATGGCCCCGATGGGATTTGAACCCACGACACCCAGATTAAGAGTCTGGTGCTCTAACCAGCTGAGCTACGAAGCCATAAATTGTTAATAATAATCAATTTTATAAAAGTGTTGATTTAAATTATTTTATTATTATCTAGGAAATAAAACAATTAGTTTCAAATTAATTCTTTATTTTACCTATATTCTCTCCAGGTATTGCCACATTTGACACATTTGAAGAATTTTGTTTCAGCTTCATCTCCTGCACGTGTTTGCACAGTCCAAAAATAAGATTTATCATGCCCGCATTTTTTGCATTTTTCTACAACTATTGGTAAAATTTTTTCATTATTTTTTGAATAAATTTCTGTTTTTTCTTTTTTGTCCATTTTTTCAGATGTTTTTAAATCTGATTTTTCTTTTTTAGAATAGCCACATCTAGGACAACCCATATTTTTTATTTTTTGAATTAAAATTGCACCGCACTTTGGACAAAATTCCATTTTATTTTTCTGTTAAATTTTATTTAAATTTTTTTTTATATCCTACTCTCTTATTAATTCCCCTTTAAAAATTTTTTGTTTATGCTGTTTCTTTACAAAATCCCTTTAAAATATAACTTGAGTTTCCAGGGAAGATTTTATACCATATATCTGCTGCAATTAATTTTCCCCATCCAAGATAAGGGGCAATTCTAAGAACAGCTTTTCCAACTAATTGGTCTTCGGATATTTTTTCCTCAAAAAATTGCACATGCCCAACATTATCTCCCATTGTTGTGAAAAAGAGTGTATTTGTTTTTGAATCTCTTTCTATTTTTATAACTCTGTGTATTATTGGGTTTTTCCTTCCTGCATTAAAAATAATAATATCTCCAACTTCTATTTTTTCTGGATTAGGTTTTATTATAAATAAAATATCTCCTTTTGTAAATCCTTTTTTAAAACTAAATTCTTCAAAATCAGATTTGCTTATTGATAGTTCTTGATAATTTTCTTCATGATTTTCCCACCAATTGTCAAAATTAGAAAATATTACCCCTTGATGATGCATGCTACAAGATTCAACAATTGCCAGGGGTAATGAAGTCCCAGTTATTAAAATCATTACGGGGAAAATTATAAACTTGATGAAAACAAATATAAATATCAGTGAAAAAATCCAGCCTTTTAAACTATCATCTTTCCATATTAAAAACCATAATTTACCCCAATATTTTTTTAATATTTCACCTTTTTTTTTAAAATTCATAGGGGAATTAATAAATAATAGTTTTTAAAATATCTGTTTAAAGGATATTTTTAAAATGATTTTTAGTAATTTAATTAAATTAAGAATATTTAAGTTTATTATGGATATAAAAGATTTGAAACAACAAATTAAGGATATTGTAAAACAATCTTGCGAATTAAAAGATAAGTACACTCATGAGCATAATGCAACTGTAAATTATGCTTGTATTTTTTCTCAAAGTCAAGAGGAATTTGAATCTTTAATTGAAGTTGCTAATAAAATAGGAGAAATAATTAGAGATACTTCTACCGGTCCCTTATTTAATATTAATTCATTTAAAACAATTTCAGGAGATCTTAGATTACTTAAAATACGTAATCCAGATAAAACCAGACCTGAACAAGGTGATGCAGATTTTACTGTTTCTAATTATCCTTATTTTAAGAATGAATATTTATCTAAAGATGGTTTTAAATTAATAAAAAGAAAAGATTTTGAAATGATTGAACTTATAGATTCTGATTTTGATGTGCGGACATATTTTTCAAATCCTCCTTTAAATGAGCAATTAGGTATTAAGTAACACTTGTTTGCATACATTATCTATTCTTTTATTATATTTTTTAAAATAGATTTTTTAGAATTTTATAATAACTATTTTAAACCATATAAATTCTTTTAAATCTTGATAATTTATTTTTTTATGGATGAAATAAGTGATTTATATAAAATAAGAAATTTTTTAAATAGAAAAAAAGGGCATATTATATCTAAATTAGACAATCTCGAGATAGTAGAAGAAGAAAAGAAAGTTTCTCCAGATTTAAATTTGTGGAATATTACTCTTCCTGATAAATATGTGCCTAATAAGAATAATTTTTCAAAAGAGGATTTTAGTGAATTTGAGTTAGCGATAAAACGTGCAGAGTATTATTCGGAGAGATTAATAGGGATTGCATTAAATGAATATATTGAAAAAAAAGTTGGATATGAAAGGAGTGTCGAAGATATTATTAAGAATAACCTTGTTGTGGATAAAGATTTTTGTTTTGTTGAACTTGAAAAACCTGTTAAGATTAATTGGGAAACTTATGCTTTGCCTAATTTTTTAGATAAACCTTTGTTAGGTAAAAAAGTACATTTTATTTTTTCTGTTTATGGGAAAAATCATTCTGCTTTAAAGAGTTCAATTGAATATAAGGTTATTCATAAAAGAGATTTTCCTTTTGAACCTCTCTTCTTAATTAAAGATACTAAAAGTAAAATATTTTCAACTGATGTAATTGATTTTTTAAAGGAACAAAAAAGAAGAGGACATTCAATTGGATATAATCATTTCAGTTAATTTTTTAAATTAACTTGTGTCTATAAAATTATGAAAAAGCAAACTTTAATTTTGATTCCAGGCAGAGCATATAGTGGAATGGAAGGTATGGAAGTAGCGAAAAGTTATATGAAAATGGCTTCTACTGATTATGATAATTTAATTAAGTTTAATCCAGAATATGAACCTTTACAAGATAATGAAGATTATCATGAAATTGTTTTAGGAGGTCCTAAAAAAGATTTTGAGTTGTTTGTTTTTTATAGGCAACATATTGTAAAAGCAGGAGATTTAGAATCTAATGTAATTTCCACAAGTAATGTGATGTTATTGGGTTCTGAAAAAGTTGAGAGGGAAGTTATGTGGTTTCCTTATATTGAAGCAATTGAAGTAGAAGGAGATAAAAATTATGTGAGTGATTTTGCATCTGAAGTTTCAAAACTTTATGTTGAAAAAAACAAATGGAAAATGTATTTTTGTGATGATAAGATTAAGACTAAGAAAGTTGATTGTTTAACAGATAGATTTAATCAAATAAATATACTTGATTGTAAAGAGATTATTAAAATAGCTGAAGAAAAAATGGGTTTTGATTCAAATAAAGTTTCTTGGAAATAAATTTTTAAACCAAAAAATTTAAATAGTATATCTTTCTCTGTGTATACATAAAGTATATACCTTAGTTTAAGATGACAGATATATTTGATAATACAATTTTATGTAAGAAATGCGATTCAAAAATGCAAAGAACTTCAATTAATAAAGATGGATTTTTGATAAGATTAATGCTCTGCCCAAAATGTGGAAATAAGTTAGTTCATCCTGTTGATGAACAAGAATACAAAAGATTTATGAACTTAAAAAATAAAGAATTTAGAGTAAAAATGAGACTTGTTGGAAATAGTTATGCTGTATCAATCCCAAAAGAAATTATTTTGTTTATGAGAGCACAGGAAAAACTGATGGATGATATGGTGAGGCTTTGTTTTGAAGAATCAGGAAGATTAAGTTTAAATTTTGATGAGTTATTAAATAGAAAATAAAATGATAAAAGAAATTCAATTAAAAGTTGTTGAAGCACAGCAAGATGATGCTTATAAGGGAATTGCAAGAATTGATTCTGAATTAATGAGAGATTTAGAAATTAGAAGAGGTGATGCTATATTAATAAAAGGAAATAAAAATACTGTTGCAATTGTTGATAGAGCTTATCCTGCTGATGTTGGAGAGGGTATAATTAGGATTGATGGTATTTTAAGGAGAAATTCAGGTTCTGGTGTTGGAGATATGGTTAGTGTTAGTAAGATAGATGTTAAAGAGGCTAAAAAAATCACAATTGCTCCTGCTCAAGAAGGGATTATGGTTCAGGGTGATGAGAAAAATTTGAGAAATAGCCTTTTAGGTAGAGTAATTGTTAAGGGAGATCTTGTTGTTTTAGGAGGTGTTCAGAGACGTAAAGATTTAATGTCAGAAGAATTTGGAGATATGGAAGATATTTTTGGAAATTTAAATGATATTCTTGGGGGAATTGGTTTTGGTGGTTTAAGGGGAGGGGTTACACAAATAAGATTTATGGTAGTAAATATCAATCCTAATCAACCTGTAAGAGTTACTGAAAATACTCAACTAACTTTAAGTTCTAAGGCAGTAAAGATTAGTGATGAAAAAGTTCCTGAGATAAATTATGAAGATATTGGGGGATTAAATGAAGAAGTTAAAAAAATAAGAGAGATGGTTGAAATTCCTTTAAAACATCCTGAGATTTTTGAGAAGCTTGGGGTAGATTCTCCTAAAGGTGTTTTATTAACAGGACCTCCAGGAACAGGTAAAACTCTTTTAGCCAAAGCAGTTGCTAATGAAACTGATGCTCATTTTATTTTACTTAATGGGCCAGAGATAATGTCTAAATTTTATGGAGAATCAGAGAAGAAAATTAGGGATTTATTTGAAGAAGCTGAAAAAAATGCCCCTGCAATTATTTTTATAGATGAACTTGATGCTATTGCTCCAAAAAGAGAAGATGTTGGTGGAGAGGTTGAAAGAAGAGTTGTGAGCCAGATTTTAACAATGATGGATGGACTTAATTCAAGAGGAAAAGTTATTGTTATTGGTGCTACAAATAGAATCAATGCAATTGATCCTGCTTTAAGACGTCCTGGAAGATTTGATAGAGAAATAGAAATTAATGTTCCTAGTAAAAAAGGTAGATTGGAAATTTTAAAAATTCATACAAGGGGAATGCCTTTAGATAAGAATGTTTCATTAGAAAAGTTATCCTCTTTAACTCATGGTTTTGTTGGGGCTGATTTAGAATCTTTGACTAAGGAAGCTGCTATGAATGTTTTAAGGATTTTTTTACCGAAAATAAAAATTGAAGAAGGAGAAGAAATTTCTCAGGAAATTTTAGAAAAACTTATTGTTAACCAAGATAATTTTATTGATGCTTTAAAAATTGTTAGACCTTCTGCAATGAGAGAAGTTTTGATAGAAACCCCTAATGTGGGTTGGGAAGATGTTGGGGGTCTAGGCAGTATTAAACAAGAATTAAAAGAATCTGTTGAATGGCCGATAAAATATTCTGGTAGTTTTGATAAGTTGGGAATTAGACCTTCAAGAGGAATTTTACTTTATGGGCCTCCTGGAACAGGTAAAACTCTTTTAGCTAAAGCAATTGCAAAAGAATCAGAAGCTAATTTTATTCAAATTAAAGGACCTTCCTTACTAAGTATGTGGGTTGGAAAATCTGAGGAAGGAGTTAGAAAGATTTTTGAGAGAGCAAGACAGGTTAGTCCTTGCATAATCTTTTTTGATGAGCTTGACGCATTGGCTGGAAAGCGTGGGGTTGAGACTGGATCAAAAGTTACTGAAAGAGTTTTAAATCAGTTATTATCTGAGATGGATGGTCTTGAAAATTTAAAAGATATTTTAATAATTGGGGCAACTAACAGGCCAGATATGTTAGATCCTGCATTGTTGAGGCCAGGAAGATTTGATAGAATTCTTTTAGTTAATGCTCCTGAAGAAGAAGGGAGAATAAATATCCTTAAAATTCATTTAAAAAAAACACCTATTGGAAATGGGAAAAGATTATTTAGTGAAAAAGAAAAAGAGGTTTTTTTAAAAGAACTTGCTAAAAAAACAGAAGGTTATACTGGCGCAGATATTGAATCTTTAGTTAGAGAGTCTGCTATGCTTGCTCTAAGAGAATCAATTAATTCAGAACAAGTTACTAAAAAGCATTTTGAAGAAGCACTTAAAAAAGTAAAACAAAGTATAAGCCAGAATACAATTAATGTTTATAAAAAAGTAGAAGAGAATTATCTTAAATCTGTTAAATCTGTTGCACCTATGACAGAAAGTTATTTGAAATAAATTAAATTTTTGAAAATGAAAAAGATAAAATGAATTGGTTTGACGAGGATCCTTTTGAGGATATATTTCAAGAATTTTTTGGAGAATCTTCCAGAACTAAAAATTATAGGGATAGAATTTTAGAAAATGAAGAAGATGAAAGGTTTATAGATTATGCAGAAGATGAAAAAAATGTTTATTTTATTTTTGAATTACCTGGTTATAATGAAAATGATGTTAGTGTAATTGTTAAGGATGGAAAAATTAATGTTAAAGTGCAAAAAAAAGATACAGGAGATGTTCAGGCTTATTTAAATGAAAAATTAGTTAGAGGGGTTTCAATAATTAAAAAATTGCCCCAGTTTATTAAAACTAAAAATTTTTCGCAAACAATGAAAAATGGGATATTGGAGGTTACATTTATTAAAAAGTAAAAATGGTTGAAAAAATTTTGCTTAAATTAAAAATAGCTGAATCTTTGCAAGAAGATATTGATAAAGGAATTGCTAGATTACCTTCTGCAATTATGAAGCAGTTGGAGATTGTTTCTGGAGATTTGATTGAGATTAAAGCAAAATTTGGTGTTGCTTTAAAAGCTATGAGATCAATTAAAAGTAATTTAGGAAAAGATGTAATTAGTATAGATGGTATTACACGTTCAAGTATTGGAGCTTCTATAGGTGAAGAAGTAGATGTTTCAGTAGTGTTAAAGATTAATGAAGCAAAAATAGTCACACTTTCTCCTACACAAGAAGGAATTAAGTTTAGTGATGACCCAACAGAATATTTTCATACAAAGCTTCTTCATAAACCCCTAAGTTTAGGGCAAAAAAATGTGATTGATGTTTTTGGTACAAGGTTAAATTATGTTGTTTCAAAAACAAATCCAAAGGGATATGTAATTGTTACTCCTTCTACAAAAATTGTTGTTTCAGAAGAGATTCATTCAGAAGATATACGTTCTACAGGAATTTCTTATGAAGATATTGGTGGACTTAAAAGTGAGATTGAATCAATTAGGGAGATGATTGAACTTCCAATGAAGCATCCAGAGGTTTTTGAAAAATTAGGTGTTGGAGCACCTAAAGGGGTTTTATTAACAGGACCTCCTGGAACAGGTAAAACTCTTTTAGCCAAGGCAGTTGCTAATGAAACTGATTCAGCTTTTTTTTCAATTGCAGGACCTGAAATTATGAGTAAATATTATGGTGAATCTGAAAAACATATTAGAGAGATTTTTGAAAAGGCAGAAAAATCTGCCCCAGCAATCATTTTTATAGATGAAATAGATTCAATTGCTCCTAAACGTGGAGAGGGAATAGATCAGACAGAAAAAAGAATTGTAGCACAATTATTAGCTTTAATGGATGGGCTTAAATCAAGAGGACAGATTGTAGTTATGGCTGCTACAAATAGGCCTGATGATATAGATGAAGCACTTAGAAGACCTGGAAGATTTGATAGAGAGTTAAAAATCAATCCCTCCTCTGAAATAGGAAGAAAGGAAATTTTGCAGATTCATACTAGGGGAATGCCTTTAGGAGAAAAGGTTGATTTTGATGAAATAGCAAGAAGAACAATTGGTTATACTGGTGCTGATTTAGAAATGTTATGTAAAGAAGCTGCTTTAAAATCTATTAAACCTTATTTTGCTGATTTAAAAAATATGCAGGATAAAATTCCCACTAATATTCTTGATAAAATTAAAGTTTCAAAAGAGAATTTTATTGAAGCTTTGAAATCTGTAGAACCTTCTGCAATGAGAGAGGTTTTAATTAATAAGCCTAATGTTAAATGGAGTGATGTTGGAGGTTTAGAAAAAGCTAAAGAGAAATTAAGAGAATTAGTTGAATTACCTCTACTTAGACCAGATTTATATGTTAAGGCAGGAATTAAACCTTCTAAAGGTGTTTTATTAACAGGACTTCCTGGAACAGGTAAAACTCTTTTAGCTAAAGCAGTTGCTAATGAATCAAATGCTAATTTTATTTCTATTAAAGGCCCTGAATTAGTAAGCAAATGGGTTGGAGAGTCAGAAAAAAGAATTAGGGAAATTTTTAAAAAAGCAAGACAGGTAGCACCTTCAATAATCTTTTTTGATGAGTTTGATAGTATTTCAAAATTAAGAGGTTCTTCAATGTCTGATTCAACTGAAAGAATTGTAAATCAATTATTAACAGAGTTAGATGGTGTTGAAGAGCTTGAGAAAGTTATTGTTATTGCTGCTACAAATAGAAAAGATTTAATAGACCCTTCTTTATTAAGACCAGGAAGAATTGATGCTATTCTTAACTTGGAAATTCCTGATGAAAAAACTAGGGAGAGAATATTTCATGTGCACACAAGAAAGATGCCTCTTGTAAAAGAAATTAAGATTAAAGATTATGTTCAAAAAACTGAGGGATTAACAGGAGCAGATATTGAATTTATTTGTAGAAATGCGGGGATTAATGCAATTAAAAGAGTTTACAAGCAAGGTTCAAAGAAAAAATTAGATTTGAAAATTACTAAAGAAGATTTTGATAAATCTCTAAAAGAAATTGCAGAACAAATGGGGAGAAAATTAGAAGATAATTTAATTGAGGAAAAGGAAAAAATTAAAGATTCTAAAGATAAACTAATTAAAGAGAAAATTAAAAATTCTATTCTTGAAAAAAATAAACTTTCTAAGAAAAAAGTTTCTAATAAAAAAAATTAATAGAGAAAAGTAACTATTTATAAGTCGTAACATATAGAAAGGTTTTTAAAGTGATTTTTTCTTATGTTTTTATGACAAATGAAAAATATAATTCAGATAAAAATACAAGAGGATTAATTTATATTGCAGAAGATGATTTATATGTGTCTGATTTTTTAAAAGATGTATTTAATGATTTTTTCCAGAATTATGATACTCAAATATTTAATAATGGGCATAAACTTCAAGAAAAATTAGAAGAACATATTAAAAATGCAAAGAGACTTGACTTGGTTCTTACTGATAATGCGGTTCCTGATGATTCATTAGGTCTTAAATTAGTAAAAGAATATTCTCCAAAATTAAAAACACCTTTTTTAATGATGTCTGCATATGATGTTAGAAAAGAAGCTATTGAAGCAGGAGCTCGTGATTTTTTTTTAAAACCTGTTAAGTTATTAAATTTTATTCAGGTTGTGAAAAATAATTTAGAGAAGAAATAGTTTTCTATGAAATAAAAATTATTCACTAGTTATAATAACTTTATCTTCAACTATCATTGTATTTTCTGATTGAGCAACTTTTGAGTGCGATGATTCTATTAATTGATTAAAATTGTGCAGATTTCCATTATCTTCAAGTTGTTTTAGGGATATTAATGCTCGAGTTCCGAATTTTTTAATAATCCATCTTGAGCAAAAAGGAAGAGTTTTATATTCATTGCTGAGATATTCTAATACCTCTCTTGCAAAAGGATTTCTTGGGGTTTTGGTATTTTCTAAAATATATATCCCTGAAGGTTTTCCATCATAAACTTTGCCTGAACCAGAATTAAGTGTTACAAAAGGTTCAATTGCATAAAGTCCTGTTGTTATTTTATCTTGTTTATTGTTATTAACATTAGGTATAGATAATCCAGTGTGCAATTCATATTGGTCAATTTGATGCCCTGTTAGATTTATTATTGGAATAAAACCATCAGAATTTATTGATTTTTCTATTTCAGAACTTATTTTATTTACTGAAATATTTTCTTTTATTGTTTCTTGTGCTTTTTTTAAGGCTTTTTTTGAAGATTGTATTAATTTCTTATTTTCTTCATCTTCATCTAAATCCAAGGAAAATGCAGTATCAGAAATCCAGCCATCAATATGAACGCCTAAATCAATTTTTAGTAAACCATGTGCAAGAGTTTCATCATTATAAGAGGGGGTGTAATGGGCCGCAATTTCATTTATGCTTAAATTTGTTGGAAAAGCTATTTTTCCTCCTAATTCAAAAATTT
>Ga0307990_1002206_pt1 | contig 15730 bp, 6 predicted proteins | sample EllFjometagen129_FD_203168 | JGI IMG/M metagenome (GOLD analysis project Ga0307990, IMG submission 203168) | Marine microbial communities from Ellis Fjord, Antarctic Ocean - #129 | ecosystem: Environmental > Aquatic > Marine > Unclassified | place: Southern Ocean | collected 2014-10-08
GAGGATGATGCCGACCTGCGGCTGGTGGTGGCATCCGAGCTGGGCGATCAGTATCAGGTGATCACCGCAGTGGATGGTCAGGACGGGTTTGAGAAGGCGTTGCAACAGGCACCGGATCTTGTGGTGACGGATATCATGATGCCTGTCATGGACGGCGTTGCATTGTGCCGGGCATTGAAGGAAGACCCGGCCACCTCGCACATTCCAGTCATTATGTTGACCGCCAAGGCCTCGGTCGAAAGCCAGATCGAGGGGCTGGAAACAGGGGCCGACGACTATGTGACCAAGCCGTTTCTTATGGAGTTGCTGGAGGTGCGCATAGAAAACCTGCTTCGTTCCCGCCGGATGTTGCGGGAGCAGTTCCGTCGCATCGCTTCGGGGCGGGATCCAGAACTGGCGGAGGGGCTGCCGGATCGCGGTTTCTACGAACAAGCGGCCGGTTGCGTAAAGGAGCATCTTGCAGACCCCGATTATAAACCGGAAGATTTAGCGGGAGACATAAGCATGAGTCTGCGTAGCCTGCAGCGCAAACTCAAGGCGATGGAGGATCGAACCCCGCTCCGCTTTGTTCATGAGGTTCGAATGGCCGAGGCGACTAAACGGCTAAAAAACAGCTCGCTGACCATCACCGAAATCGCCTATGAGGTGGGATTCTCTGACTCGAGCAATTTTACCAAAATGTTCCGGCAGATGTTCGGTCTCACCCCGTCCGAATACCGGGAAACTCACCGTCCGAAATAACAGGCGAACCTCCGGGATCTAGACCTGTTTCACTCGACTCATTTCGAAAACGCAGAGCCGGATGAAACGTTTATCCCGTTTTGGCGCTCAGGTAATGGTTTTTGGCGTTGAGCTACCTGCGCTTGCTGCCCGATTCATGCGTAAATAAAAACTCAGGTTAAAGGCTCTGCTGCTTTTCTTGTTATTGAGCGGTGGAGTTGCCGGCTTGGTGCCGGAGAAACAAAAAACAGGAGGAGGAATGAGAATGAGAAAAAGAATGATAAATAAATTGCTGCTGGGTGCTGTAGTTTGCGGTCTGGCGGGGATGGCGAGTGCCATAAATTGGAGACCTGTGACGACCAATACGCCTGACATAGGCTACTGGAATAACACGAACAACTGGGAGGTCGGTGTACTTCCCGGAGCAGAAGAAAAAACACAGTTTAGTTCTTCTGTCTTAACGGAATGTATCGTGAGCAACGAAATGGGTTGTGGCCAGCTGGTTCTGGGCGATGGCGGGGCTGACGATGGGGAAGTTAATCTCCGTATCATTGACGGCGGAATCCTGAATGCTGGAACAGAGGGATCCTGGGTCGGGGTCGGATACAACAGGCCCGCGCACTGCACGGTCGAGGCCGGTGGATTATTGAATGTTAATACCCGAATCGGGGTTGGCATGGTTTTGGGAGGTCTTGGCCTCTTAGATGTGTATGGAGACGTTGCGCTTACAGGGAATTTACAGGTGGGTACTGGGGGCGACGGTACGGTTATGCTTTATAAGGGCGGCGCAATTAGTGCGGGAGGCCTTGAAATCGGTGCTACCGACGCGCTGATTGATATCTGGAATGATGGCGCACTGACCTTCAGCGGGGATGTCAGCAACACGGTTGCTGGCGCTATTGCCGATGGAAGAATCATTGGTAACCGTCTGACCAACAATATCGTCATGGAATTCGATATCAGTGAGGAGATTGTCGAAGGGGTTCCCGTCATGGTGACCAACACGGTAGTTACCGCGATCGAATCCGTTCCGAACGCTTACGGGCTTAACCTTGAAGAAACCACGAACTTCTTCGCTCGATTTGATTATGTTGTTGGCACGACCACAGTCGCATTTGTCTCCGGCGCGTTGACCGGCCATGTGATCGGTCAATCTCCCGCTGCGGGTTCCGCCGCGCTTACGAACGGTGCCGTAATTGACCTGGTCCTTCAGGCAACATCGGTTCCCAACATAGTTGGACTGTCTCTTGCCGAGGCCGAGAGCACGCTTGTTTTGGTGGGCTTGCTCCTTGGGGATGTCACAGAAACCTACATTTTCGACGTAGAACCAGACTCTGTACTTGAGCAGACCCCCCTGAGTGGCGCACCCGCAACAGTTGGAGAATTTGTTCATGTGGTGGCCATGGAACCGATGGCGGGGAGAACCATAGCGAAAACACTTTCCTCTGGCGATTGGATGATTCCCACCAACTGGGATACCGGCGTTATTCCGGTAAGAGAAACTCAGAACTTCGAGGTTGATGGCCCAGGTGGATTTGAGACGACTCTGACCAACTTTGTTGCCGTGGAGAAGATGAGAATGGGACTTAATGGGACGGGGACCAACATCCTGAATATTGGGGCCGGTGGTCACCTAGTTGTTGCACCTAATAGCCCCGACTATATAGAGGTCGGAGCTAACCGTTTCGCAATTCTGAATGTTTACGCCGGCGGGATTTTAGAATGCCGTCAAGCTTTACGCTTTGCTTGGGGTAATGACTGCATCGTTAATATCGACGGCGGAACCGTTTCGAACAACAATTGGATGTCGTTCGGAAACGGTGGGACCATCGCTGAGATAACCATCAAAAACGGTGGAAACCTGACCGTCCTTCGTGACCGTGGCTATAATGATGGTACAATAACGATATATGACGGTACCTACGCAATGCTTGGCTCCGGACGCATTGCAATGCTGCAAGCCGAACTTGATGCTGGCGATGTTGTTATTGCAGACGGATACACCCATACGCTGAGAGTCGACTCGGTCACGGGAAACTCTACTATCCAAACGTATGGGCCTGGTTATGGAACTTGGTTTGCCGGATTTGAAGATGATCTTGGTGCTATGACCAATGACTTCGACGAAGATGGTGTCCCGAACCTTCTTGAGTATGCCCTAGGCGGCAGCCCGACCAACGGAGTGGATGATACCACACTTGAGCTGATTAGTGATGGTGCTGGCAGTTTGAATTATATGCATGCTCAGCCCACCAATGACACTAGCTTGGTCTACATTATTGAGACCCGCGACAGCCTCACATCTGGAGCGTGGACCAATGCAGGAAACGTTACGGTCAGCGGAACCACCGTGACCGGTGCTGCATACGACTACGTCACGAACAGCGTGCCGACCACGGATCAGCAAAAGTTCATTCGCCTGAAAGTGGAACAATAGTAAACGTTCGCTAGAGCGTTTAAACGCAAGAACGGAGTGGCGGGGGAAACCCCGCCACTTTTTTTGAGTATTTCTCGGTTCAAGTGTCGCAAAGTTTTGACATAAGCTTAGGAGGTATTCTTCCGTAGATCCGGTTTTATGGAGGATTGCCGGACCCACGGCTCCGCCTGAGGACCGGCATCACAAATGTTAAATGCTCTAACTGCGAATGTCCGTAGAGAGCAAAAAGGCATTTATCTTTCGGCTTGGCGCTCTGGTAATGGGTTTTGGCATTGAGCTACCTGCGCTTGCTGCCGGATTTATGCATAAATAATAAACGTAAAAAACGGCTCTTACGAAATTTTTGTAATGAGGACTGGTGGAGACGGTAACGGGGTAACGAACAGGATCTTGTCGGGGGATGATCAACTCTTCATTCGCCTGAAAGTGATGAAGTCGTAGACGTCTGCTCGCGCGTTCGCATAGAAGAGTCGAGTGGCGGGGTCGCCCCCGTCACTTTTTTAAATGGGTTGTTTTGAGGGGGTTTGGTATGAAACGGTTTAGTTGTCGCATCGCGGCATGGGTATTGGTTGGTGTCGTGTCGGCGCAGGCGGGTACAAATTATTTTGTTAATGGAACCGGCTATTGGGATGATGATTCAAAATGGGATGCCAAAACAGATATCGAAACCCTGCATATTGCACCCGTAAATGACCCGGATGGAAAGATCAACAGTAAGTCGGGGAAGACCATCACGCTTACCAATTCGGCGACGGTCGGGTACCTCTCCCTGAACGATGGAGACGCCTCCAGCGTCTCTGTGGTTATCGATGGCGGCGCGCTAACCTCAGCTGCTGGAAACTGGAACGCGATCGGGTACAGTAAATCGGCCAGCCTGCTCATCACCAACGGCGGTTCATGGAGCTGTATCGGTCGTGTGGATGTGGGCCTTTTAGATAGCGTCTCTGGGCAATTCGATGTCTTCACGATGGCGGACAACAGTGGAGATGTCACGGTGTCCGGCAATTTCAATCTGGGAACCAGCTTCGACGGTTCGCATACCGTCACCACCCGGGCGTATATCCATGGTGGGACGCTTTCCGTGGGTGGAGACTTTGATGTCGCCTCGACGGGCGACAACATCCTGGACCTTGCCGGAACAGGAGAGATGATCATCACGGGAGATCAATCGAGTGTGGTTCAAAACTATATTCTGGGTGGAAAAGTCACCGCCTACGGCGGGTCCGGAACGCCGATTGTGGACTACAACGCCAGCCATCCGGGCAAAACGACAATTCGGCCAACCACAGGGCAGCTCAATCCAAATTGGCAACTGGCCGATACGTTCTATACAACCAACGAACTGATTATCACGCCGTTCGATGCCTTGGCCGATTTTGGTATTGTTGCCGATGGCGCAACGGATGTGACCGATGAAATTCAGAGCGCGATGGTTGTGATCGCCAATCTTGGAGGCGGGGCTTTGTACTTGCCGGAAGGGTTCTACAAAGTCAGCGGCAACCTGAACATTCCTGCCGGGGTAACGCTGCGCGGCGACTGGAAACAGCCGGAGCCCGGGCTTCCAATCGTTGGAACGGTGCTGATGGCGTATGCCGGGCGCGACGATGAAAACGCGCAATATTTCATTACCCTGACCGGTAGCGCCGGGGTAAACGGAGTTTCCATCTGGTATCCCGAACAATTGCCGACGGATATCCGGCCCTATCCGATCACGATCGGAAACGGGGGTGCGGCCACGATTGAAAACATTACCTTTGTGAATGCCTATTTTGGTTTTTCGAGTTATCGCGATGGAACCACCGGTCGGCCGTTTGTACGGAATATTTACGGAACACCGCTGAAGACCGGAATCGAATTCGACTGTATTGCGGATATCGGGCGTATCGAGACCGTTCACTTTTCTCCGGCTTACTGGGCGGGCTCTGGTCTGGCCAACGCGCCGACCGCTGGCGAACACGAAGCCTGGCTCTATAACAATGGCACCGGAATTATGCTTCGCCGGCTGGACTGGTCCTATTCCTGTTATGTGACCGTCGAAGGCTACAATATCGGCGTTGCGCTGAGGCCAAGCCGCAACGATGGCAAGGTCCCGAACGGGCAGTCGTATGGATTCAATCTCATCGACTGCAAATATGGTGTTTATGACGAGGCCAGCGCCTATGCCGGCTATCAATTTACCCGCTTCAATATCCAGGGAGCGGAGACCGGTGTCTATATTAGCCCGGCGCATACGGAATCGGTGATGTTCCACACGTGCGATATCGAAGCGTCTGGCGTTGCGCTCCAATGTGAGGGAGCGGATGCCCGCGTATTTATGACGAGCTGCGACGTCCAGCAGGGCGCTGTGAAGATGGATGGCGGATATCTCTCCGCAATCAATAATGATTTTGCAAATGCCGGAGTGCATATCGAGCTGACTGAAAGTACGAAAGGGGCGACGATTCTGGGCAACCGCTTCACCGGCGGTGCACAGATCGTGAACAACACGGTTTATCCGGTCGAGATCGACCACTCACCGCTTGCGTTCGACCCACTTCCGCCCTACGACTATAAAAAACCAGCAGTCGGTTATATGCCGGCAAAAACCAACCTCTATGTGGTGACGGATGCGCCTTTCAACGCGGTTGCCGACGGGGGTTCGGATGACACCGCGGCATTCTCCAGCGCATTGGCTGCGGCCGAGGCGAATGGCGGAGGCACCGTGTTTGTTCCCGCCGGCAACTACCGTCTTGATGGAACGTTAACCATTCCTTCCGGTGTTGAGCTGCGGGGCGTCTTTGATATCCCGCATGGCACGAATGTGAAGGGCAGCCTTCTAAATATAACGTCCGGCCATAACCAGTCGAACGGCACGCCGTTTATTCAACTGGAGAGCGATGCCGGAATCAAGGGGCTGACCTTTCATTATCCGAACCAGATTTATGATGCCGGCGACACGAACATGCTGGGCTTTGTCCCGTACCCGTTTATGGTTCGCGGACTCGGTTCCGATGTGTATGTGGTCAATATTTCCGCAACGCTTCCATACCAGCTGTTGGATCTCGCGACTGAGCGGTGCGACCGCCATTATGTCGATTATATCTTTTCGACCTGCCTGAAAACCGGTATCCATGTGGGCGGTGGCTCGGAGGGCGGGCAGCTCCACAACATCCAGTTTAATCCCAATTCTTACACCTTCCGGTACAGGGAGTACGACAGCATCCCGGCCGACACCTCAACCTTGATTCATCTGCTCATGAAGCGGGATGCGACTCCGTTTCTATTTAGCCATATGACGAACGAAGTGGTTCATGAGTGTTTTGTTTTCTCCGGTGCGCGAGGGATGCACCTGGTTGAAGAGGACGGGTTCGGCCCCTCCGGTTTCTGCATGGGCATGGGCGTGGATGCCGCGATCCATGCGTTCCAGATTGACGATATTGGCGCAGGCGATTTCCAACCCATCAATTCGCAGATCGTCGCGACAGATGAGGTTAAAGGCCGCTATCTGGTTACCGGGGCGTCATTGACCGACACATTCAAGATGTTCAGCGCCGCGGGTTGGGGATCGCATCAGTACAGCGTCGTTCTCAATGGCGGTGATGTAAAATTGCAGAACTTCCATTTGGCTCGGGATGGTGAAACGGGCGCATTTTTGGTTTTAAATAATTCCTCTGTGGAAAGTGTTGCAGGCAACCTCGATGACTACCTGACGGCGGGAAAGCCCTTCCTGACCATTGACCCGACCGCGACCGCCAGCTTTGTCGGGAATATTATCAACACCATCGAGGCACAGATGCCGACGAATTCGGCTAATGTAACCAGTATTGGAAACCTCAGACTGGGTGATGGCCCAGTCCTGGGGCCCGTGGTCAATGAATTTCAGACCACCGGGGATTGGTCGACTTGGTTGAACTGGTCGCGCGGGGCTGTTCCAGGGACGAACGATGATGTGAAGATTCAGTCATCAAAGACGGCCACCATTACGAGCTCCGTGCCGGATATTAGAACTTTCCGGATGAATGCGAACGATGCCGGTCTTGTTGTCGATGGGGGCAGCCTGACCGTTGTCGATGGCCGGACCGACTGGCATAGCTTCAGTTATAGCGAAAGCACGACGACGGTCATCACAAACGGGGGGGCTGTGACCTTCGAGGGACAAGGGAACCATAGAGTGTTTATTGGCTATGTTGACAAAACCGACGGGACCGTTGTGTCGTTTGCGATGGACAGCGGCTCTCTGACCTGTCCGGATTGGCTGTCTCTCGGGTTTGGCTACACCGGCGCCTACACCGCAACCATTCATGCGGCGATTAATGGCGGCACGATCACATGCGCAAGACTCTATATCAGCAACGTTAACCAGCTGGCTGGCAAAGGATCTTGCGTCATGGATATTGCCGGGGGAACGGTGATTGTGAATGGGGATATCCGGGGCGATGTTGCCACTTGGGAAGGTGACGGGCGAATGACAGCCTACAGCGGGGCAGGTGAGCTGGTGATGGACTACGGGGTGTCTCATGCTGGGAAGACCACGATTCAGGCGATTGATCTTTCGGCTGGATATGATGCGTGGTCAACGCGGTGGGAAGTGGATCTCGGCGGCAGCACCAATGATTACGACAGCGATCAGCGGGACAATTTCTACGAATATGTCTTTAACGGTGATCCAACCAATACATTGAGCACGGGAGAAGTTCCAACCTTTGGAAACAGCGGTGAATCGATGCTCTATATTCATCTGCAGCATCGTGACGACCCCAACCTGACCTATCTAGTGGAAACCTGCACCAACCTGATTTCCAATGTTTGGACCAATACCGGTTACAGCGTACTGGGTACGAACGAAACCGGCGGGGTATTCGATGAAGTTACCAACAGCATTCCGACCGTGCTGGATCAGACATATATTCGATTGAAGGTCGAACGACAATAAAGAGGGACGAAATAATGAGCGGGAAAGACGACAAAAAATACAGTAGGTCTGCGGGTGCCGTTTCGTACGGGCGGCGCTGTGGTTTTGCACTCTTAGGAGTGCTGCTGAGTGGTGTGATTTATCCGTCCATGGGCGGCGCACAACGTTTTAACGACTCGTTTGACTCGATCGATCTGGACAGCACTTGGACTAAAGTTGATCGAGGCGATATCCACAATGACAACGGCACTCTTTCGATGAAAGATTGCAATATTTATGCCGGAGATATTGCATGGACCGATTATGCCATGGAATTTCGAGCTCGGGCTCCGCTTGACGCCTCCGAAGTTCGAATCTTTGCCAGCTTCCGGTATAACGATGACAAGTCGCGTTACGTGTTTGGTCTTCGCGGTGGAAATAACAACGACCTCTATCTCGCCCGGCTCGGTGCTGATAATGATTCGCTTCTTCTCGCGATCGAACCATTGGATTTCGTGCCGCGAAAGGGAGAGTGGTATACGGTCCGGATTCAAATTGAAGAAAATAGCATCCGGGTGTTTCTGAATGATGAGCCCGATGCCCGCTTGAGCGCGGTGGATGCCTCCGCCCCGTTTAAGGCAGGTAAAATCGGTCTGGGCGGCGGTTGGTCCACGGTTGAGTTTGATTCTGTAAAAGTGAGCCCGCTTTCGGGGTACGAAATTCATAAGGATGCGCTCCGGTATAATTTCCAGGATTTGAACGACAGAGTGACTGCCGGATGGACCCCGGTCGACACCCGCCGCTATTCAAAAGCGAAGGGGTTCGGCTGGCGTGATGAGGATCTGTTTGTACGGAAAAGAAATGTGAGTGACGATCCGCTCTACGATTCTCTGGTTGGTTTTAACGAGGTTGGCAGTAAGGTTTTTGTGGTGGATCTGCCGGACGGGGATTATGTGATGTCGTTGCATACGGGCGACCCGAAATATCGTTCGAAGAACCGAATGTTTTTTATGGATGAACTCCAGCCGGCCATCAACAGTGTTTCCGTTACGGGCAGCGGCTCTCTTCTTCGAAAAAGTGTTAAGACGTATAACGGTCAGTTGAGAATCCGTTTCGAACTCGACGATCCGAACGTCGGCTCCAGTATTAACTGGCTGGCGATTGAAACTCGCACTCAGGCGGGGGACGCGTCCTGGGACAAATATTTGAAACAGGAGAAAGAGGACGTCTCGGCGGAAAAAGAGGCGCTCCGTAAGGTGCAGCGGGAAGGCTATGAAAAAGTTTGCATTGAGAATGTGCACAACAGCAGGACCGTTTATTCGTTGAATGGGGATTGGCTGTTCTTGCCGGACTACGAAGTCCAGAAGGGGCAGTCGCCGTGGGATCCGTCTTCGAAAGATGATTCATGGCATATCATGAGTGTTCCCGCCTTCTGGACGCCGGTTTATAACTGGACTTACGTCGATGACAATATTGCACGAGGAAGTGCAAACTGGGTGGAAAAGGAAGTGGCTCGTTGCAACGCCTATACTTTCGATTATGAGAAAGCCAAAGTCGGCTATTATAAACAGCACATGGATCTGCCGGAAACCATCGCAGGGAAGACGATTCAGCTCCACTTTGAGTCCATCTCAAAATGTGCACAAATCTGGGTGAACGGAACGCTGGCCGCGGTGCATCAGGGAATGTTTGCTCCGATTGATGTGGATGTGACTTCGCTCGTTAAAACGGGAGAAAACATCGTCGTGGTTCAGGCCGGGGACAGCGCCGATTTTGAGTCTGGGGATGATACGGTTCAGGGGGTTGCGGTTTCGGTTGAGGTCACCAGTAAAATGTTGAATTCTCTTCCGCACGGCATGTTTAAAGGGTTGAACCGGGGAATCTGGCAGGACGTTTCGTTGGTGATTTCAGATCCGGTGACGATTGAAGATACCTTCTTTAAGCCTCAGATGAATCATTTTGATTTAGATGTGACCGTGAAGAACCGCTCGGAGTCTCCGGTCAATTACACGCTAGGTGCGCAGATTCGTGAACATGGCAGCAATAAGCTGGTCTACGATCATTATAAATCGAGCCGGTCGACCCACATCAACACCCGCGGCGGATTGGAATATGCGACGGAGTTAAGCAGTGCCGATTCGAAGCACGCCGACTTCAAATTGTGGTCTCCGGAATTTCCCAACCTCTATACCGCGGAGGTCTTTCTCTACAACTATAACGAAAACAGCGCGGTGGATCTTCAGTCGCACCATGCGGATGCACTTAAGCTGAATTTCCAACCCCTGGATGCGCCGACGGTGACCGGATGGGTCGCGGTCGATGGAGCGGTGTATCCGTCATCCAAAGGCTACGGTTGGTCTGAGGAGTTGACGGCAATCGACCGGAATCGAATTAAAAACCAGTTAACCGATACCTTGGTGTTGGCTAATCCGGCGTCTGAAGCGGTGTTTACGGTTGATTTGGAGAATGGCGATTATCTTGTGTCGCTGGAGTTTGGCGATCCGGCCCAGGCCTCTCTCGCTGAGGCGTATGTTGGAAGCGGCGTCAACAGCATCGATCAGGCGATTGTAAGAGACTTCAAAGCGGCCGGCGAATCGGTCGTGGTTCTTAAAAGCCTGACGGTAGAAAACGGCAAACTCCAAATTACGGTGCCCGGACTGCCTGCTGAAGGAGAGGGGACATCGCTCAACTCGCTGGTCATTGAAAAGCGGACGCAGGTGAGCGCGGCCAAATGGGAACTGGGACTGAACCATTTCAATGTACTCGATAATATTTCTTATAATGCGGGTTTCCGAACTTTTACGATTTCCGGGGACGACTTCCTGTTGAACGGGCATCCGTATAAAATACGCGGAGCAAATCATAATCCGAATATCATTAAGCCGAATGATAAAAAACTGGCCAATTGGTTTATGAAGACCGTTCACGATAATAATATTAATTTTACCCGGTCTCATGCTAATCCGTTTAATGACATCTGGCTGGATGCTTGTGATGAACACGGGGTTGCCGTTTCGCAAGAAGGAACTTGGCCCTGGCTGTTCCTGCACGGAGAGCATGTTCCGGAAGAAGCTCTGTTGAAAATTTGGAAGACGGAATGGTTGGCGCTGATCAATAAGCACAAGAACCATCCCTCCCTCTTGATGTGGACCATGAACAACGAGATGAAAATATGGTCCGCGCATAAACAGGAGCCGTGGGAGATTTTGTCAGAAGCCATTCAGGACGTGCGTGCACTGGATCCGACGCGCCCGATCTGTGCAGATTCCGGAAACTGCCGGCACTATGTTGACAAAAAAGGCGGGCAGTTTGAGGGGGTAGATGATGGCGATATCGATGATCATCATTATTATCCGAACTGGTATAATTACAAAACCTTCTTCACCTTCCGGGACGGCGAGTCGTTTGCGGAAGCGCGAACCCCGGGGCGTCCCTATATCTCCCAGGAGTTTTCAACCGGCTATCCGGATGCGGATACCGGGCATGCTGTGAAGCATTATATTTATTCCCATATGACTCCGCATACCCTGATTGGGAAGTGGGCGTATGAGCATCAGAATCCAAAATATTTTCTGGAACGTCATGCGCTGACCTCTAAAGAATCCTGTGAGGCCATCCGGACCGGGTATCGCGACACATCCGCTGGGGTGATGATTTTCGCGCTCTGTACCTGGTTTCAGGATCTGTACGATGTCGACACCATTACGCCGTATCCGACCCTCCATGCGGTGGCTCAGGCCTGGGAGCCGGTGATGGTCAGTGCGCAACTTATGGGACGTCATTTCTATGCCGGGTCGTCACACGCGGTTAACTCGGTCATCGTAAATGACAGTCCCGTCTATGAAACCCTCAAGGACATCATGGTGGATTGGGATGTGGTTTATAACGGAGCCGTCCTGCATTCCGGGCGAAAGACCTATGCCGGATCTTTGAAGTACTACAGCAACAAGGATGAAAAGCTAACCTTCACCCTTCCGAAAACCCTCCCGGAGGCGAAGATTGAAGCCAAGCTGGTCTTCAGGTTAAGCGCCAATGGCAGAACGATTTCATCCAACTCATATGACATCTGTGTTGCTGACCCGAAGTATGTTTCTAAGGGGACAGGTCTCAAAGTCGGCTACTTCACACAGGAAGATAATCTGTCAGCGGTTCTCTTTAAAACCGGCGTCAAACCCGTCGCAGTCAAAGAGCTCAATAAGCTGACGTTAAAGAAGGAGAGTCTTCTGCAGAAGTTCAAAGATTTCTGCCATCTGAGTTCAACAACGTATGATGTATTGTTGGTTGATAATCTGACAACCGAACCGGCGGATTATCAAAAGATTCTGGATTATGCCGAGGCAGGCGGCCAGGTGTTGTTGAGCATGAATCGAGACGTTGTTCTCAAACTCTTCCCGGAAGAACTTCGAGGCTCAACGACGGGCTCCAAGGAGATCGTGACGCCCTGTGCCTATGGGAAAAGCATCTTTGATGGCATTGAGCCGGATGAGTTGTCCTGGTTCACCGGCACAGAAAACCGGGAGGATTCGATTGATGTCGGGCACACCCCCATCGCGTGTGAGCGGGCGTATAACGTAAATGCCAACGATCATACGACCTATCTGGCCGAGACGATGAGGATTCATGGGTATGTGAACAAGGCGTTGCCCAATGGCTATTTCCCGCGGCAAACCTATGATGAAGTATTTGGGTACCCGCTGATCGAAATTTCGAGAGGCAAAGGACGTATTATTGTTTCCTCCATGGTCGTTCAGACTCCAGACGATCCCATCGCGCATAGGCTTCTCGTAAACCTGTTAAATTATCTGGGCGAACAAGGGTTGAGATGAAAATGAACGCGGACTATCCAGTTAAACGACGCCCATTTCTGGCGGCCCTCGGAGTGGGGCTTCTGAGCGGGTTGTCTGGTTTCGCGGAAAGCATGGCATGTAAATGCAGGGTCACGCTGAAGGACGCGCATAAGGGTACGCTGGAGATCGATACGCAATTGATGGACAGCTACGGTAATCTGCCAGCTGACATCTGTCAGTTCTATCTCGATGCCCGTGCCGTGTTTGCCGCAAACCCTAATGCGGATTTTACCGACCCCGCCATTATCAAAGCGGCCCGGACTCATGGTCTCGCATTGATGGGGGGTCCAATGCTTGGAAATTTGACCGCGAATGAGGTGTCCCTTTGGCTACGCCCGACGTCAACCGATTCGTTGACGGTTCATGTCGCGCAAGCCGGCGGAAGCGCGGTGCGGACATACTCCGTAAAATCGGTTACTCCAGGCAGGGAACAACGGGTGAGGCTCGATGGGTTGTCGCCCAACACCGCGTATACGTATGCGGTATCCGTGAAGAAACGGAAGGTTGCGGAAGGCGGCTTTACCACGGCCCCGACGGACAACACAAAAGGCATATTCCGCATCACCTTCGGATCGTGTGCACACAAGATCGGCGTGCATAATGCGAACCTGTTTCGCGAAATACTTAGGCGCGAGCCTCAGGCCATGCTGCTGCTGGGTGATATTGCGGTCGATGACCGCGAAAACAAAATCAATATGCATCGCGCGGACTATCAGCTTCGTGATGTTTCCAAACCTTGGAAAACGCTTGCGGCGAATGTTCCGCTTTACGCTTCTTGGGATGATCACGACTATTTTAATAATGATCTAAACGGGATCCCCAGAGGATTCACGGCTGCCGACCGCGATGCGGTGCGCGCGGTGTGGCATCAAAACTGGAACAACCCGCCGACTGATAAGGGGCGGGACGGCATCTATTTCAACACGCGGATGGGGCCCGTTGAAGTGATCATGCTCGACACTCGTTCCTGCAGGGACAACGCGTGCCGCAATGAAACCGGCTGCTATCTCGGTCAACAGCAAATGAGCTGGCTGAAGAAAACGCTCAAATCATCGACGGCCCCGTTCAAAGTGATTAGTAGCGGCACCATGTGGAGCGACTATGTCAGCAAGGCCAAGGATTCGTGGGGCAGTTGGGATCCGCAAGCTCGGGAGGAAATCTTCAGCCTGATCGAAAAGGAAAGAATCAACGGGGTGTTGCTCATCAGCGGCGACCGCCATGGCGCGCGCGGGTTCCGCATTTCGCGGCCGTCGGGCTTCGCATTTCATGAATTTGAAGCCGCCACTCTCGGCGGTGTGCCCGGGCCTGCGGGGCTCGTCAAAAACTGTCCGGAGCAGCTGTTCGGTTACAACGGGAACGGGCTAGTTGCCTTCGGCGAATTCACGTTCGATACCACCCATACCGAGCCGGCAGTCACCTTCCGGCTGATCAATGAGTCGGGGGGGGTGATGGAAGAGCATTCCCTTCAATATAGTCAATTAACACTTCAGAGTTAAACATTCAGGAAACAGAGAAGATGAGTATGAAGAAAAGAACAGGTTGGTTACTGACAGGAGCGAGTTAGACATTCAATGGATAATAGGATTAAAAACTCACGATTAATAATCGAAAGAACGACCCACCTTTTACGCTGGGTCGTGTTGGGTTCGATTGTGGCTTGTGTCGATGCGAATGCCGAGAAAGTGAAGATTCTGTTTCAGGGGGATACACAGAAAATCATCGATCAAAAACCCAATGATTTTATCACGACCATGGAGAACGTTCTGACGGACAGGGTGACCCAGGATGCAGATTTTATTTTGCAGATGGGGGATATTGTCGAGTCGGATCAAGATAACAGCGACCGACCTCAACAGTATGCGGTTGCACAAACTGGGTGGCGCAAGCTGGATGGAAAAATTCCCTATGTATTGAACATAGGGAACAACGACAATTCTGCTGAATTCATTCAATATTTTCCATTAAGCCATTACAACACCTGGCCGTCTTTTGTCAGCAATGCCAATGATCATCGAAATGTTGCGCATCATTTCAATGCCGGTGGGGTGGACTGGTTAGTCATCTCAGTCAGGTTCAATCACGGAACGGAAGAAATAGAATGGGCCGAAAACCTGATCTTCAGCCATCCGAATAAAAAAGTAATTTTTATTAGTCACGCTGCGAACAGCAACGGTTCTGAAGTTTCCATGTTGAAACAATATGAAAACGTTGTGTTTGTGCTATGCGGACATACGGCTGACTCGCACATCCTTTTAACCGGAAATAACGGTAACAAAATGGGCTGGGTCAAAACCTGTCATCACAGCGCGGTCAAGGACTCCTATTTTTGTGTTGCCGAGTTGGATACGAGTTCGGGGACTGCGGACTTTCGTTATTACTCGCCGCAATATGGGAAATACTGGGACGAATCCGATGCACCCTATACGGCCTCACAACCGGAAGACAGCCCGTGGCAATGGTCCGGATTTGATTTCGGTGGAACCACCTCGTCCAATGGCGTTCAACTCGCTTCTCACAATAGTGGACCCAAGGGCAGCAGCCAACAGCAGGGTTTAGACAGAGAGACAGGGAATGAGTAAGCAACAGGAGAACCGGAGGCGGTAGCGTTATGTGGCGGTTGCATAATTTCCAAACATTGGAAAAACCGCCGCCAGTTTTTCCAAGGGCTGGAACAATTTAATGATCAGAAGTTTGAAGTATAGAAAAAGCAGCAGGATGGGTTTTTAATCCATTTGGCGGCGGCGTCACGCGCGGGAAGAGACGGTTTTGGATCAGTTTAGTGGTCATGCTCGGGCTGGGTAGCACGGACTGGTGCGGAAAAATAGTTTATCCGTGGAATGCCACGACCGCGATGCT
>Ga0307990_1002207_pt1 | contig 15725 bp, 12 predicted proteins | sample EllFjometagen129_FD_203168 | JGI IMG/M metagenome (GOLD analysis project Ga0307990, IMG submission 203168) | Marine microbial communities from Ellis Fjord, Antarctic Ocean - #129 | ecosystem: Environmental > Aquatic > Marine > Unclassified | place: Southern Ocean | collected 2014-10-08
GACTTCTAATAATTATTTTCTTTCAAGAAACAAATGTAATGAATAAGATTCAAGGTGCAAATTTTTCTGAATAGCCATACGTTATTTAGAAAAATCTTAACCCGAAAAATTCACCGCAAATAGTTAGATGTCAACATAAGGAGCTATTGATTTATGATTTAAATCTGCACAAAGGGAATGGCATGAATTTTCCTGGTTAACGCAGTCAGATTGTTTATTTTAATCATAGATCGGGCATTATTCAAAAATACTGCACAAAATAATTATTGTGAAGGGTGAAAACAGATAGATTCGGGCGTTACATTCTTAAAATCTGGTTAAAATCCTAAAAATAAGCCTGCTGTTGCAGAAGTTTACTAATTTTGTATTCTGATGGAGCATGCACACGACATATTTATTAAGCGCTGTTTTGACCTTGCCGCTTTAGGATTGGGGAACGCAAGTCCCAACCCACTTGTTGGTGCTGTTCTGGTTAAAGAGGATCGGATTATCGGTGAAGGTTATCATCAAAAAATCGGAGAAGCACATGCAGAAGTTAATGCCATTGCATCAGTAAAACAGGAATCTGATTTACAGGATGCAACCTTATATGTCAATTTGGAACCCTGTGTACATCACGGGAAAACTCCGCCCTGTACCGATTTAATTATCCGTAAAGGGATTCCCAGAGTTGTTATTTCCATGACAGACCCGAATCCAAAAGTTGCAGGAAAAGGGATTAAAAAACTAAGGGAACATGGTGTAGAGGTCATTTCCGGTGTGTTAGAACAAAAAGCGAAGCACCTGAATCGTCGCTTTATCCGCTACATGACATCAGACCGCCCTTATATCATTTTAAAATGGGCAAAAACAGAGGACGGTTTTATGGACGTGCTTCGTCCTATCGACAGAAGTGGTGCCCCGAGTTGGATTACCAATGCCTTCTGCAAACAATTAGTTCACAAATGGCGTACCGAAGAAGACGCATTCATGGTCGGGAAACACACTGCCATCATGGATAATCCACAATTAACCGTAAGAGAGTGGACGGGCAGAAACCCCAAACGCATAAGCATAGACTTTGATGATAATTTACCCCAAGACCTTGAGATTTTCACAAATGACAGTGACAATATAATTTTTACGGGTAATGCGCCAAAAGTAAAAAACCGCAGTCGGTATTTTCAAATCAGCTCACGGAAAAATAATCTTGAAGAAATTTTAAAGCATTTGCATCGTGAAATGATTCAGTCGCTTGTTGTTGAGGGCGGTTCTGAACTTTTACGTAGTTTCATAGACAAAGGTTTATGGGATGAAGCACGTGTTTTCACCGGAAATCATCATTTTCGCAGGGGGATAAAAGCTCCCCAAATTCAAGGAATTAATGAGTCGCATCAGGCCTTTGGAACCAGCCGCCTAAAAATTGTATATAACAAGTTATGAATTTAAGAGACGCCTTCATACATCAGCATCCTGCCGTAAAAATACTAATTGTATTCACGCTGGCATTCATTGGCTTGTTGGTTTCTCAAGTGCTTACGGCAGTGGTTCTATCATTTTTCCCCAATGAAATTTTGGGAAACACAATAGACAGTATCACAATTAATACTACGGTTTTAAAAATCATTCAGCTTGTAAGTTCCGTCGGGATATTTTTGCTGCCTGCCTACATTATTGCTTACATCTCCACACCTGACCCTATGGGCTTCTTGAAAATCAATTTGAGACCAAAATGGCGCGACATTTTCTTAACAGGGTTATTGGTTTTTAGCAGTCTAGCTATCATCAATTTGATGGCATCATGGAATGCTTCTCTGAAATTACCGGAAAGCATGGCAAATTTGGAGGATGTCATTCAACGTATGGAAAAATCTGCAATGGAAATGCAACTGCGCATGCTTAATGTGGATGGTTTTGGTGGGGTTTTGGTCAACATAATTGTTATTGCAATTTTCCCTGCTGTAACTGAAGAATTGTTTTTCCGTGGAATTTTGCAAAGATTACTCAAAAATTGGGTGAAAAATGCACATGTCGCGATTCTTATAACCGGGATTTTATTCAGTTTTGCACATTTTCAATTTTACGGCTTTGTTCCACGCATGTTTTTGGGTATTGTGCTTGGATATTTATTGTATCTAACAAATAATCTTTGGATACCGATATTTGCTCACTTTCTAAATAATAGCATCGCAGTCATCGGATATTATTTTTATTATAAAACGGATAAAAGTTTTAATCCGGATGAGTTAGGGACAGCGTGGAATTCACCTTATTTGTATGTTTCAATCCTTTTATTCGTCTTTGTCAGCTTCTACTTCTTCAGACAAAAACGGAAAACTCCGTTGTAATTCCGAGACTTGATTTTTATGATGCTTAGGTTTTGGCTGTGAGATGTATTTCTCTGAATGCTCTTTTGTTCTGTCAACCGGTATTTCTTCTGGCATAAATAATCGTGCCGTTTTTGGTGATATTTTCAACGCAATATCATTTGCTGACAAACTGTATTGCAATCCATACTCCATTGCTAATTGCCGAAAATCCTCTGCCTCAAGGTCACTGTATTCATACTCGAAGCTGTTCCAAAATTCAATGATACAGCGAGTAACTTCATTTCTTAATTTTCGCACAAAATCCTGATTGTTTCTATATTTCTCAACCTGTGCACTGTGATTATCGTAAACGTCAACAAATTTCTCGTACCAAATCTTCACAACGGCAATGCTAGGCATGGTAATATATCTCCCTCCATTTCCAATGCGTTTAGCATCGGCTTCAAATATTTTAGGACACAGCTCAAGAATTTGTTTTCCGGTATTAAAAGCGGGCAATGGCGAATTTGCATCTTTCAATCCATAATATTTAAGATTTTCTTCGGGCATTTCACCACGCATAACTGCCATTTGCATTACCACCAAATAGTGTTTCAGAAACAGACCGGCTTTTCCCTGTATAGCAAGATACTCCGGGTCTGCTTTTAATTTTTCTCTTGCAAGAAAAATTTGTTCAAACCGCGACAAAACTGATAGCATACTTTGATACTGGCCTTCGGATAAAAATCGCTCTTGAGGATTATTACCTGCCAATTTATCAATACATTGCTTTAATGTTTGATATCTTGATTTATCTGTATTTGGTGAAATTCTTCTTGCCATTTCCTATACTAATTCAATAAATACAAATATAAGAAACTGAAATGTCGATAATCAACAAGAACTAACCTAAATTTAAACATGTCTTTGTTAATATGTTTTACATTGTTGTTCGATAAAATTCTTGAGATTCCTCCCTACCATACAACGCAATAATTGATTTTTATCAGATAGTAATGTATGTTTTAATCTTAATTTAGAAATTTCTTTTTTGGTTTATTAGGGCGAAAAATTATCTTTACAGGAAATAAACCATTCATTATGAAATCAGGGTTAGTTAATAAGAAAGCCAGTTTTGGCACAATGCCTGTTTTTCTTACTGCGCTATCAACGATTTTGGGTGCTGTCTTATTTCTAAGATTCGGTTGGGCCGTTGGACAAATTGGTTTTGTAGGTACAATAGGAATAATTATACTCGGACACTTAATAACAATTCCTACTGCCCTAGCGATTGCAGAGATTGCAACAAACCAAAAAGTGCAGGGTGGTGGAGCATATTACATCATATCCAGATCTTTTGGATTTAATATTGGGGGTGCCCTTGGTATCGCACTGTACTTAAGTCAGGCGATTAGTATTGCATTTTATGTTATTGCTTTTAGCGAAGCGTTTACACCGCTTATTGAGATTGTACAACAAAAGTGGGGCATTATGATTCCTGATAATCGCTATATTAGTCTTCCATTTATGGGGATTTTAAGCATTCTCATGCTAACACGCGGTGCAAATTTCGGGATAAAAGCTTTATATGTTGTTGTTGCGATTCTTTTTCTCGCTTTGCTTTCCTTTTTTATGGGGAGCCCAATCGAAGAAGGGGTAACTTATCCGTTGAATGTTACAGCAGCAAACAGCGCCGGTTTCTTTTTCGTATTTACAATTATTTTTCCTGCTTTTACAGGGCTCGCAGCAGGATTAGGATTATCAGGCGACTTAAAAGAACCGCAGAAATCTATTCCGCGAGGAATCATCTGGGCTACTGTCATTGGGATGCTTGTGTATGTACTTGCTGCTTATAAACTAGCAATTAGTGCTCCTGCTTCAGCACTGGATGCTGACCAACTAATTATGCAACGAATTGCGATTTGGGGTCCTATTATCCCAATAGGACTAGCAGCTGCAAGTATATCATCTGCTTTAGGCTCAATCATAGTCGCTCCAAGAACCTTGCAAGCAATGGGGTATGATGATATTATTCCCGGGAAAGGCCTTAACAAATGGTTATCAAAAGGAAAGAAAAAAGACAATGACCCAGTTAATGCTTCTATAATTAGCATTCTCATTGCATTTACCTTCGTAGCCATCGGGGAGTTGAATTTTGTCGCTGAAATTATTTCAATGATTTTCATTTTTACGTATGGTGCAATTTGCATGATTTCTTTTTTGGAGCATTTTGCCGCAGACCCATCATATCGCCCAACATTTAAATCGCATTGGATCATTTCAGCAATTGGAATGGTTTTATCCTTTTGGGTAATGTTTAAAATGAATCCGCTTTATGCAGCTTCTTCGATACTACTTATCAGTTTAATTTATTACTTTATCAATGTTTCTAAACCCAGCAATAAAGGTGGATTTCAAAAATTATTTAAAGGGGTAATTTTTCAACTCAGCCGTGGGTTGCAGCTAATGTCACAACGGGCTGGTAGTCAGGAGGGTGTAGATGAGTGGAGACCATTTGCAATTTGTATTTCCGAGAACACATTTAAACGCAGATCTGCATTTGATTTTATGCGATGGTTATCTCATAAACATGGCTTTGGGACTTATATTCATTACATTCCCGGCTTACTGAACAAACAAACAACGGATGAGTCCATAAAATCACTAAATCGATTAATGAGTCTTGCCAAAGGCAGCCACAGCAGGGTATATCTTGACACTATTATTTCTCCTTCATACACATCAGCAATTGCCCAAACAATTCAATTATCAAGTATTTCAGGGCGAAACAATAATTTGATACTTTTTGAATTCAGCCGTTCTGAACCGGAAAGCATAGATGTTGTTTTGGGTAATCTAAATCTTATTGAATCAGCATATTTTGACATTTGCATATTAAACACAAGCTACAAAGGATTTGGATATAGAAAAGAGATTCATTTATGGATTTCAAGCCATGATTTTGAGAATGCAAGTACTATGATTTTACTGGCATACATCATTTTAGGACATCCTGAATGGAGAAAAGGAATCATCCGGATTTTTACAGTCTATCCAAAATCGGCCGGAGAAAAGGAACACGATCAGTTATTGGAATTAATTAAGTCAGGAAGGCTACCAATTTCACCGCAAAACGTGCAGCTTGTCAGTTCGGAAAATGAAACTCACAGAGCAGATACGATTGCAGAATACTCCAGTGATTCAGATTTATGTATTGTCGGGTTAACACGGGAAGAGTTCACAAAGGACAATATCAAAAAATTCAACGAATACGATGGTCTCGGAAATGTGCTGTTTGTCTTTTCGAATAAAGAAAAATTGATTCAATAAGTGAATGTTTCTCAACGTGTTTTATACAAATTTCAAACGATTAAAACACAATCAATCACACACTTAATATCACTCGTTATCAATTTATTAAAAAAAATTATGCTTTGGATTTCAGATCCAATTTTAATTCCAATTCGTTAAGTTGATTATTGGCAATTGGAGCCGGAGCATCAATCATGACATCTCTGCCTGCATTATTTTTCGGAAAGGCAATATAATCACGAATTGAATCGCTGCCGCCAAAGAGTGCGCAAACTCTGTCAAATCCGAAAGCAATTCCACCATGAGGAGGTACGCCGTAACGGAAAGCATTCATGAGAAAACCAAATTGTGCTTCCGCTTCCTCAGGAGTGAATCCAAGCAGTTTAAACATGCGTGATTGGTCTTCACGATTATGAATTCGAATAGACCCGCCACCAAGCTCAACACCATTAATTACCATATCGTAAGCATTTGCACGGATTTTAACGGGGTCAGTATCAAAAAGGACGTTATCTTCCTCTTTCGCAGAGGTAAACGGGTGATGCATTGCGTAAAAGCGCTGTGTTTCTTCATCCCATTCAAGCAAAGGAAAATCCACAATCCAGAGTGGAGCAAATGTGTCGGGTTTTCTCAAATCTAACTGATTCCCCATTTCCAATCGCAATTCACAAAGTTGCTCCTGTGTTTTTTGCGTATCGCCTGCAAGGATGAGCAATAAATCACCGGGTTCTGCATTAAAAGCATCTGCCCATTTTTTCAAGGCTTCCGCATCGAAAAACTTATCAACGGAAGATTTAAAACTGCCGTCTTCATTACATTTCACATAAACAAGCCCTTTGGCGCCAATTTGAGGTTTTTGCACAAATTTTGTCAGTTCATCTAATTGTTTTCGCGAATAAGCTGCCGCCTGTTTAGCACAAATTCCGCCGACATAATTTACCATGTCAAAAACTTTGAACCCCTGATTCTGTACAAGCGAGGTTATTTCATGAATTTCCATACCAAAACGGATATCCGGCTTATCGCTTCCGTATTTCTCCATTGCATTATGCCAGGTCATGCTTTTAAACGGTGTTTCAATCTCAATGTTTTTAACTTGCTTAAACAGATGTTTCATGAGACCTTCAAATGTTTGCATGATATCATCTTGCTCAACAAAAGCCATTTCGCAATCGATTTGAGTAAATTCGGGTTGCCGGTCGGCTCTGAGATCTTCATCGCGATAACACTTCACAATTTGGAAATATTTATCCATACCTCCCAACATAAGCAATTGTTTAAATGTCTGCGGAGATTGTGGCAAAGCATAAAAACTTCCGGGATGCATGCGTGATGGAACCACAAAATCGCGGGCGCCTTCGGGCGTAGATTTAATGAGATTTGGGGTTTCTACCTCAACAAAATCAAGGGTGTCAAGATATTTTCTGGTTTCCTGTGCTATTTTATGTCGAAGCATTAAGGCCTCCCGAACCGGATTTCTGCGGATATCAAGATAGCGATATTTCATGCGCAGCTCATCACTTCCGTCAGATTTATCCTCAATAGTAAACGGAGGGGTTTCTGATTGCGATAAAATAATAATTTCATCAGGAAACACTTCAATTGCGCCGGTTGGGATATTGTCGTTTTTAGAATATCGTTCAACAACTGTTCCGGTAGCTTTAATAACATACTCACGCCCGATTTTCTCAATTCGCTTCAAGACTTCTGCATCTGTTTTGCTTTCATCAAAGGCCAATTGCGTAATTCCGTATCTGTCTCTTAAATCAATCCAAATCATTCCGCCTTTATCTCGTTTTCTTTGGATCCAACCACTGAGTATCACTTTTTGATTAATATGTTCGGGACGTAATTCCCCGCAATTGTGTGTTCTGTGCATAATTTTCCGATTTAATACGCAAAGTTAATTAAAAATCCGTGATTGAAAATTTGAAAATTGTAAGTTTGACGCCTTCAAAAAAAATGTCGAGACGCAAATCAGCATCCCGACATTTTAGACAGTGTTACACTTAAAATTAAATATCCAGTACTTCGACCCAACCAAATGGATCATCTTGATCGCCAAATTGGATAGCGAGCAAGGTTTCATACAATTTTTTAGAAACTTTGCCGGGTTTTCCATCCGGGCAATAGGTGAAAGTTTCATCTGTATCCAGATCTTTAATTTCACCGATTGGGGCAATAATTGCAGCAGTACCACATGCGCCGACTTCATCAAATTCCGCCAATTCTGTTACAGGAACCGGTCTGCGTTCAACTTCAAGGCCCAAATGCTCAGCAAGCTGCATCAAACTTTTGTTTGTAATTGATGGTAAAATTGAGCTTGATTTTGGTGTGATATATTTATTCCCTTTGATTCCAAAAAAGTTAGCAGCACCAATTTCATCAATGTAAACTTTTTCTTTGGCATCGAGATATAATGGAGCACCATAGCCGGCTTTATGCACACGGTCAACTCCACGTAAAGAAGCAGCATAGTTTCCTCCGACTTTCAGCGTTCCAGTTCCCAATGGAGCGGCACGATCGGTATCGCGAACAATTGCTATTTTCACCGGATTAAATCCCTCTTTGAAATATGGGCCAACCGGAGTTACGAACACAACAAAGGTATATTCTGAAGCTGGCTTAACACCAACCTGAGGGCCTGAACCAAACAATAAGGGTCTGATATACAACGCAGCACCGGTATCGTAAGGAGGCACAAATTCTTCATTTCGCTTAATTGCCTCCACAATCATTTGTTTGAAAAGTGCTTTCGGAACGGGCTCCATCATGATACCATGTGCAGAGTTTTCCATGCGCTTCCAGTTTTCGTCCCATCTAAAAATGCGAATCTTACCATCTTTCCCACGATAAGCTTTCATCCCTTCAAAAGCTTGTTGTCCATAGTGTAATGCGGTAGCCGCCATATGGATGTTCATGAATTCAGATTCTGAAGCTTCAGGTTCGCTCCATGATCCGTCTTTAAAATAAGCACGCATATTTGCGTTAGTCTTCACATAACCAAAAGGTAATTCGGACCAGTTCAAATTAGTCATATCTATAATTCTTTAAATTCACCAGCTCAAAATTAGTAAGATTTTTCCGGAAAACCTTATTGCTTGGTATGCTTCACAGCATAGCAGGTGGGATAGAGAAAACGAAAAAATCGGCTCTGAAGTTAGATACTTCAGAGCCGATTTAATAATTTTTCCCTGCTTAAACGATATCGTTTATAAGCTAAAATATTTCATGGATTGAATTCTGTTTCTGTAAATTCCTTTGATATCAACTAAAATTCCGTTTCCACGAGAAATAGATTTAAAGAAATCTTCATCGTAATTCATGAATTCATCATGATTTACAGCAACAATAATGGCATTGTAGCCAGAGCCGAGTTCATTCATGTTAATTCCGTATTCTTCTTTCACTTCATCTGAATTAGCATGAGGATCAACAATATCGTATTTTACTTTGTAATCATCTAATTCTTTAAGAATATCAACGACTCTGGTGTTACGAATGTCAGAAACATTTTCCTTAAAAGTAAGCCCTAAGACCAAAACTTTTGCCTGAGACAAGACAACATCATTGGCGAGCATCATTTTTATGGTTTGTTTGGTAACATGCGCACCCATTCCGTCGTTAATTGCTCTTCCTGAATTTATAATCTGAGCATGATAACCCAATTGTTTCGCTTTATGCAAAAGATAATAAGGATCAACACCAATACAATGTCCACCAACCAAGCCTGGAACAAATTTCAGGAAATTCCATTTTGTGCCGGCAGCTTCAAGCACCTCAAAAGTGTTGATATTCAACTTGTTGAATATGATCGAAAGCTCATTCATCAATGCAATATTGACATCGCGCTGTGTGTTTTCAATAATTTTGGCTGCTTCCGCAACTTTTATTGAGCTGGCTCTATGAACACCTGCCTCAATAATCATTTCATAGGTTTTTGCAATGTTTTCAGCAGATTCTGGATCGCATCCTGAAGAAACTTTTGCAATTTTTGTTAATGTGTTGTCTTTATCTCCGGGATTAATTCGTTCAGGTGAATATCCAACTTTAAAGTCCTCAACAAATTTAAGCCCTGAAAATTGCTCCAAAACCGGAACACAATCTTCCTCTGTACATCCGGGATAAACCGTGGATTCATACACAACATAATCGCCCTTTTTTAAAACTTTACCAACTGTTTCAGAGGCTTTAATCAATGGTGTTAACTCCGGCAGTTTATGTTCATTAATGGGAGTGGGTACGGCAATAATAAAGTAATGTGCATCTTTCAGATCCTCAATATCCGCAGTAAAATGGATGTCGCGATTTTCAAAATCAGCAGCTTTCAGCTCATTACTGGGATCAATCCCTTTTTTCATTAACTCTACCCGCTCAGGTTTAATATCAAAGCCTATTACCGGAACATGTTTTGCATACTCAATGGCAATTGGCAAGCCAACATAGCCCAATCCGATTACTGCAATTTTCTTTTCTTTCTTAACAATAGCGTTGTACATGAATTCTAAAATTAAATTTCTGTAAAAATAGACTTTTTTTTTTAAAAGCAAAAAATGACATTTATTTGCATAATGGGTGATAATCTCCTTTCAAACCAATGGGTTGCGTATTTCTTATGCCATAAACGACTTCTATGCTTTTTCTGGCGGCTTCTAATCCAAATCCGTTACCTTTTAAAATTTCACGATAACTTAAAGTATGCAAATCAGTAAAACCCTGTGAAAATTCAATTTCTTCACCTTCAACGGTGATGGAGCGATATGTCCGCTGTCCTTTTGCTTTAACTTCATTTGGAAGGTCATTTTCATCCACACTTAACACCCAGCGCACGCGTGCTTTTTCAAGCTGTAAAAATCCTGCCGCACGATGTGTTCCATGCTCGTGAACAATACTTTCCTTAACATCGCCGAAAATCCAAGTTAGCATATCATAAAAATGCACACCGATATTTGTTGATATACCGCCGGATTTGTTGACATCTCCTTTCCAACTGTAATGATACCAGTTTCCACGACTTGTCAAGTAAGCCAAATCCACATCATACACTTTATCCTTAGGTCCCTTATCAATTTTTTCTTTTAAAGCGATGATTGAAGGATGCAGACGCAATTGTAAAATATTATTGATTTTTTTACCAGTTTCTTTTTCAATCTCCATTAATCCATCCAGATTCCAAGGATTCAGCACTAAAGGTTTTTCACAAATTGCATTCGCTCCCTGTTTTAACGCAAAGCGAATGTGTGAATCGTGCAAGTAGTTTGGTGAGCAAATACTAACAAAATCAATCTTTTGATCCTGATGTCTGAGCTTATCAAGATGCCTGTCAAAGCGTTCAAATTCTTTAAAAAAATCAGCATTCGGAAAATATGAATCTAAATATCCAACTGAGTCAAATGGATCAAGACAGGCTAATAGTTGGTTTCCGGTTTCTTTTATTGCTTTGATATGGCGAATTGCAATATATCCTGCTACACCAATCAGTCCGAAATTTGTGGTATTATTTTGTTCCATTATTCTATATATATTTTGACTTCATTATTAATTAATTGGTAGGGTGCTTTACTTTCAGGGCATTTTGCAAATCCCTCCTCATTAAAATGCAATTTGTGACCGTATTCACTCATCCAACCAATTTGTCTGGCTGGGTTCCCAACCATTAATGCGTAAGCTTTTACTGTTTTTGTTATCACTGCACCTGCACCGATAAATGCAAATTTGCCAATATCATGACCACAAACAATGGTCGCATTCGCACCGATTGTCGCACCTTTTTTTACCAATGTTTTTTCATATTGACCTCGGCGATTTACTGCTGAGCGAGGATTTGTGACATTAGTAAACACCATGGATGGACCCAAAAACACATCGTCTTCGCAAACAACTCCGGTGTAAATAGAGACGTTATTTTGCACTTTTACATTATTTCCCAAAACCACTTCGGGAGATATGAGCACATTTTGTCCAAGATTGCAGTTTTCCCCGATAACGGAATGACTCATAACATGAGAAAAATGCCAGATTTTTGTTCCTTCCCCGATTTTACAATCGGCATCAACAACTGCATTTTCGTGGGCGTAATATTTTATTTCTTTATTCATAAGCAATTTATTGGCAAAATTATTGATAAAAACTCACTAAAAAAATTTCCCTGCGGATTAATCTGATGATAACAGGTCTCGAACGGTAAATCCGAGCTTCATTAAATTTTCCGCTTGCAATACTTTGGACAATTTTACATCTGACAAAAGTTTCAAGTTTGCATTAGCTGCAAATATATCGGTTTTATACTCTCGCATATACTCAGCTAATTTCCCTGCATTCGTATATCCGACAAGCGGAATTAGCGCTGTTGCAATGCTAGGACTTAAATACAATTGCTGTTTTGAAAATTCAGTATCAACTTGCATTCCGGAAATTAAGTGCTTTAACATAGATTCGTTTCCAGCAATCAGAAGGCTAAGACTCTCAAGCATGGCATCTCCAATTTGCGGTAAATAAGGATTCAAATCCAACACACCTTGTCCGCTCAAGCCCGAAATTAATTGGTCATTGGCATACACTTTATGTGCTATTGAAATAAGATATTCAGGTATCACCGGATTGACTTTTCCCGGCATAATTGAGCTGCCGATTTGTTTCTGAGGAATTTTCAGATTTTTATCTTTATTGATATCGGATGCAAGTAATCGTAAATCGCTGCTGATTTTTTCCAAATTTACGGCATGTGCTTTTAATATGCCATGAATTTCGACCCAGGCATCCAGATTAGCCGTTGCATCATTTAGATTTTCACTCCGTGTTACCGGAAGATTTGTATTTTTTTGCAATTCCCGAACAGCTTCCATAATAATGTAACGAGGAACGGTTAAACCGGTGCCGGTAGCAGAACCTCCGAGATTCACTAATTTAATGCGTTCAAAGCATTTGGAAATCCTCCACCAATCTCTTGAAAGCGCATCATTATACGCACTGAATAATTTCCCAAAAGATGAAGGAACGGCTTCCTGCATTTGTGTATATGCTGTTCTTGGGCTATCGCGATAAAATTTCTCTTTGGATTCAAGACCAAAACGCAATTGATTGATTTTATCCTCAAGCACATTGAGCATTCTCATAACTGCAACACGCAAAGCTGTCGGGACAACATCATTGGTTGATTGATAGCGATTTGCATGCTCTATCGGATGAATAAATTGATAATCACCTGGCATTTTTTTGAGGATTTGCAAGGCGCGATTTGCAATAATTTCATTGATATTCATGTTGATGCTTGTACCGGCCCCTCCTTGCACAGCAGGCACAATAAAATACTCATAATGTGCGGATTCACTGATTTCAGTAGCAGCCTGCGACATCGCAAACAGGACATCCTGATGAATCATGTTTAAACGATCAATGTTTCCGTACTTTTTTTGTGCATCGTGCTGAAATTTCTCAATACACTGAAACATTGCAAGTTTAACTGTCCCCATTGCCTGATACCATTGCGGATGAAAGGCTGAAGCATACGGGAAATTCTCCTTTGCCCGCATGGATTGTATTCCATATAAGTCCGTTTCAGGAATTTCGATATCACCGATGAAATCTGTTTCTTTACGCATAGGCATTAATCAAACGGATAAGCAAAAGATTTAATTTCTTTTTCCGTGATTTTTTCAGGAGACAGAATAATCAAGCGTTCTATCAAATTTCGCAATTCACGAATATTTCCCGTGTAGTTGTAATTTTGCAATGCTTTTACTGCACCCTCAATAAGTATCTTCTTAGGAGTTCCGTGCTCCTGACAAATAACATCCAGAAAATAATCTGCCAATAAAGGAATATCATCCCTGCGATCATTTAACGATGGAACATCAATAATAATTACGCTGAGACGATGATACAAGTCTTCCCTGAAATTGTTAGTGTCAATTTCTTCTCTCAGATTTTTATTGGTAGCTGCCAAAACCCGCACATCAACTTTGATGTCTTTATCGCTACCGACACGTGAGATTTTATTTTCCTGCAATGCACGCAACACCTTAGCCTGCGCTGACAAACTCATATCTCCGATTTCATCCAGAAAAATGGTTCCGCCGTCAGCCTGTTCAAATTTTCCTTTCCGTTGTTTATGTGCAGAAGTAAAAGCGCCTTTTTCATGTCCAAACAGCTCACTTTCAATTAATTCTGATGGAATTGCAGCACAGTTCACCTCAACAAAAGGGGCGGCGGCACGACTGCTTTTTTCATGGAGATGATGGGCCACAAGTTCTTTCCCGGTTCCGTTTGATCCGGTAATAAGCACACGAGCATCGGTTGGTGCGACGCGGTCAATCATTTCACGGATTTTTTGCATTGGTTCGGAATCCCCAATCATTTCAAATCGTTTACTGACTTTCTTTTTCAGTATTTTGGTTTCGGAAACCAAGTCTTTTTTTTCGATTGCATTTTTAATTGTGATCTGTAAACGCGTTAAATCCGGCGGCTTTTCAATAAAATCAAAGGCACCTTTTTTTATGCATTCAACAGCCGTGTCAATGTCTGCATGTCCTGAAATCATAATAAAAGGGACTTCTGGGTTAAATTCCAATGCTTTCTCAAGCACTTCTTCACCGTCCATCTCCGGCATTTTAATATCACAAAGGACAGCATCATAACTTCCTTTTTTAAAGGCTTCTAGTCCTTCTTTCCCATTTTCCGCCAAGACCACGTCATATGGCAGAACGTCTGAAAGCGCATTTCGAATGCTTTTTTCATCGTCAATGACCAGTATTTTTATCATGCTATTTGTTTTTTTACACGGTAAATTTACACAAACTCATTCATTTTTCCAATAGCTTTTAAGCCGCATAATTTATGAATGGTCGGACATAAGTTTTGAAACTGCAAAATGATATGCTCCCAACGAAACGGCCTTGGAGGTTCCCAAGCGAGACTTAATGATGCCGACACGGGGCATTTTATCATAATTCATGGTTTCATCGGAAAAGGGAATCTTTATTTCTATTTGCTCTCCGGCAGCAAAATTCACGAATTCCTTATCATCCTCAAGGTTAAAGACATGGTGTGTTAGGCGAGGAGTTCGTTTCCCTTCCGGTGTAATAAACTCGGATTGCATAGCGTTCATCGCAGAAGGGATAAATAAATCCCATGCTCCGGCAAGTCCTCCGCCAATCACAAGATTCGCATCGAACAAGCTGATTAAACTGGCCATTGCATCGCCGAGACTTTCGCCAAATTGCTCATAAGCTTTTATTGCAGCGGTTTTATTTCCCGGCATTTCATCAATTGCTATTTTGTAAACTTCCAGTGGATTTATGAGTTCTTTCGATTGGTTTTCCCGCTGATAATTTCGTGCGATACCGCGAATACTAATGGATTCTTCAACATTGTATTTGTTGTTCGGATAATTCCTTAACAACCAGACTTCAGCCGGCATAGAATTATCACCGCGAAGCATTTTCCCTTCGTTGACAACTCCCAATCCGAAACCGGTTCCTAAAGTTATTCCAATAAGATTTTTGTATTGTTTTGAACTTCCGAGCGTTTTTAAATTTTCATTGATTTTGGGTAAAGCACCTGCAAAAGCTTCTCCGAATGTAAATAAATCACCATCATTATTGATAAAAACCGGAACCTCAAATTGTTCTTCAAGCATTGGTCCCAAAGGAACTCCACCACAATAGGCAGGAAGATTTCCTAAATCGCCGATAATGCCATGTTCATAGTCGCTGGGTCCCGGAAATGCAAAGCTGATGGCATGAAAATTATTTTCAACTTGTTGAGCTAATTGCTTAAACCCGGACATTATGGTTTCCAGACTTTTGGGCAAATCATTGCCGTGCGAGGGTGTTTTTATGCTTTCACCAATTTGTTTTTCGTTTTGGATTGCAGAAAACACAAAATTTGTGCCTCCGGCATCAAGGCTTAAAATGCAGAATTCTGATTGTCTCATTGAATGTTTGGTTTTAATTGTGTTAATCCCAAATATAGTACATAAATCAAGGCAATAGCGGGAACGATAAAACTCATTGTTATACTGATATGATCGGCAACAAACCCGGTGATTACCGGGATAACGGCACCACCGACAATGGCTGTAACCATAAGTCCTGAAAGTTCATTGATTTTTCCCGGATATTTTTC
>Ga0307990_1002208_pt1 | contig 15723 bp, 9 predicted proteins | sample EllFjometagen129_FD_203168 | JGI IMG/M metagenome (GOLD analysis project Ga0307990, IMG submission 203168) | Marine microbial communities from Ellis Fjord, Antarctic Ocean - #129 | ecosystem: Environmental > Aquatic > Marine > Unclassified | place: Southern Ocean | collected 2014-10-08
TTGACATACAAACAGAGACAAAATTTTCATAACTTCTGTTAATAGTTGTGCCCCCGTAGCTCAGCAGGATAGAGCAGTTCCCTCCTAAGGAAAAGGTCAGCCGTTCGAATCGGCTCGGGGGTACCATTGTGGTAATGCTTAACAACAGCTATTAATGCAACTTTATGACGTTTAGATTAATCCATTCAAATAAATATTAATAACCAATTATTAACAATAAATACCAATATTTTGCATATTTTTGTTGCCATTTTGTTGCCCAAAGGTAAAATAACATTGGAGGATTTAATGGATAAGCATTTAGATATCTTAAAAAATGATCTTAAAAAAGTGAATGTAAGAAAAAAAATTAAAATCCGAATGAGGAAAAAAAATACTAATCGTTATAGCCTATATTTGGATTTATGGAAAGACAATAAAAGAACCTATGAATATTTAAATCGATATGTTGAGGGCTCAAGGGAATCAATTCTATCCGATGATGAAGCGATTCGATATGCTATAAGTTACCGAGATAGAAAAGAATCTGAATTATATCACAATGGAAAAAGCTTAAAATCTATCAATAAACATAATTTGAAAGCCAACTTTGTAGAATACTTTAAGTCTTTAGCTGAAAATAAAAGTGGAACAACACAGAAAAAATGGTTATCCGTACATAAACACCTTCTCGAATTCACAAACGGCAAAGTGACCATTGAGTCTATAGATGCTAAATTTTGCCAATCATTTTATAATCATCTAAATAAAAGAGGAAATCACTCTACTCCTAAAGTCTATTATAAAGTATTTTCAGCGGCGTTGAATCAATTAGTCTGGGATGAAATTATAGCATCTAATCCAGCAAGAAAGGCTGCTAACAATCCTGATATGAAACATAAACTTCAACAAAATAAGGAAAAACCACGAGAGTTTTTATCGATTGAAGAAGTCAAAAGACTGATTTCAAATCCAATTGATAACAAACAAATTATGAATGCTTTTTTGTTCTCTTGTTTTACAGGATTACGATTAGAAGATATAGTGGAGCTAACTTTTAGTGCTATAAATGAAAGATATCTCTATTTCAGACAGCTAAAAACTAGAGAAGATGATCGAATAAAATTACATCCGGTAGCATATGAAATCATTAAAGACCAAAAAAACCTTCAAAAAAAGAAATCGAAAAAAGTCTTCAGTCTATTTGAAAATAAGGCAACCAATAGACATTTAGCAAAATGGGTTAAAAAGGCAGGTATTGAAAAGAAAATCACATTTCATTGTGCACGACATTCTTTTGCTACAATTGGCTTAACATATGATATCAGTATATACGAAATAATGAAGCTGCTAGGTCATAAAGATATTTCATCCACGGAGATCTACGCTAAACTGATTGATAAAAAGAAAGATGAGGCTATTGATAAGATACCGGTATTATAATGTTGTAATTATTAATTCGAACTATACGCTTAGGGGGGGCCAAGTGGACACTATCAGAATTTTATTTGTGCATCCCAACGATGAAATATTATCCACATTCCAATTAGCTGAGAGTGTATGATTAGTTGTTTACTTCTTGCTGAATGAAGCGAAGGAGAGACGAGATTTGACGCCATGCACGTTACTCCACACTGGTATGAGCTTAGTAGTGCCAGTACATCCAGTTTATAGGTTCCTTTGCCAGGACCACTGCCAACAATTCCTGATCGGATAAACTCACTGCACCTTTGGCAAGAAGCTTCTCCCGTGGGCGTTCATTCTTATGTATTTCTTTAATTTTCTTCATATTGTAACTTATCCCTTATCACGAAAGAGCTTTATCAGTTGCGACAATTTTTCTAAACCAATCATGTAAAGATCTCATGTCTTTGAATTGTGGATTATCTGCTCTTTTTAGCCACTCTGCTTTCCATTTCTCGGCATAATATCCTTCGATGGACCTTCTCGGAAACCTAAATAATTGAGAGCCATAGTATGAATTAGTATAATCATAATGATGTGAGAAAATAAAACTATCCCATTTTTTACAAATATCTTCTTCAGGTTGAATATCGATTATCTCAATTTCTTCCATATATCTTTCTTCTTTTTCACCCCATGCCTGGTGCATTAAATCTTTTGCTTCAACATCAGAGTCAGGAGCATTATAACCAAAAATCGTCACAAATGCAGCATTATGCAGGTCAACTTTTAATGATTCCCATGCATTTTTTATGTTATAACTCTTGTTGTAATCTTTATGTCTTATTGGATATAATAAAGGAGAATTGATGAATATCGATCCACATTTCTTGCAACTGTTTTTTTTATATCCTCTCGTTTCACATTTTGGGCATCCACCTTCCCAAACATTGCCATGCAGAAAAAGCATTGCTGGTAGGTCTTTCGTTACGGTACTATTTCTCTGATATGCTTGGATTAGGAAAGGATCCCAATTGAAAGTAGCAATAATATCTTTTTTCCTTAACGAAAGTATTAAATAGTCATAAATTGTTGGTTCATCTGGAAGTCGTAAAGAATCGAAATAGCTGTAAATTCTATTTTTAATCTCTTCTAACCGTTTATCCTCATTATCATAGAGATCAGAATATATCTCTTCAAAGTTGGCACTACTATCAATGATATCATTAAGATGAAGTACCTTAACAAAATCATTCATAAGCGGCATTACACAATTATTTCTATCACCATTGGGAAGTGCTGCTTTACTTGCTCCGGCTCCTAAAATTACAACATGCGGTCTTCTTGTTATGCCATTATCTTGATGTCTATTTAGATCCATCAAATCAGGATAACTCATTCTCTACCCACTACCAATCTATCATTTAATTCGTCAATCTTTCTAAGCTTCTATTTTGTTGATCATGAAAATTCAAACTTCCAATCTACCTCGTCTCATCTGTGAGCAATAAACTCAACTAACGATCATGTTGCGGTTTTACTCTCCATAGTGATACCATTGGTTTTTGTGCAATGTAACCATAAACTTATAAACTTCTTCGATAACCCCATGGGACGCAGCCCACTCCAAATGTTCTTTCATGCGTAATGCCTTTGAAAGGGATGGAGTGTCCATGCCATGATGCAAGTATTAATGGAACAGGAAGTTCCCATCCACTACCTTTTATTCTACGATTAGGCAATAGTTTATATAGTCTATTCCATTGCTCAGGCATTGGACAAACTCGATCATTTTTAGTTGCCTCAATAATTACTTCTTTCAATGATATCATTATATTACTCTATACCTGTAAAACGAACATGCATTGGATACTATCTCCAAAAGGAACCACAGATTTTTGTGTCGAATTCAAATCTTTGCTCATATTATCCAAGAGCTGCATCTAGTTGTTCCAATGCTGTTACGATTTGATTAACCGTTTGTCGGTCAAATTCTGCTCGATTTGCTTCATCGTGAGTGCCTTTATTAAGGTATCTCCATTCCCTCGAGTCACCGCTTACGCCGAGTAGAGATACTAAGGGGTTCAAAACTGCAGATTTATTTCCATTAGAAAAGTTAGCTTTGGAAATTTTCGATTTTAGTTGCTCCGTTAGATTTCGGAGTTCAATAGGAGCAGTTGCGGAACGTAGTTTAATACTCAGGTTTCCATCACCATGTCTATTTACATAACGCCATACTTTCCCTTTTGTGAGAGATTCAATAGCCTGCCTGGATTTGCTCAATGCGTCTCGAATTTCGCTCCGATCGTAATGAGATCGAGCTGTGATGATATAATTGCGAGATGAACAATTATGATCTACGCGTATATTGGCATCACCAGTTTTGGGTAAAAAGGAAACAGTCTTAGAAAGGCTCGCTCTTTCTGCCGACAACAGGTTTTGAATATCCTTAAAAACTCTTCACCATGACAAGCTAGAATAATCTGTTTGTCGTTAAAGAAGGCATCCTCAAAAAATGTTTGTCGTATTGATTCGCGGTGATCATCATCAATTGCATTTACTGGATCGTCGAAGATAAGAAGAGGACAGTTTTCCTTAATGTTTTTTGCTGTCAGTATGGCAAGACCGATACAACGGATATGTCCTTCACTTAAAACATGCAGAGCATCAAAATAGGTCTCGGGATCATTTTTGAACGAGATCTCAAGTCGCTGATTTTGCTGGAGTGGTAGTCGTAATCCAGACAATTTCTCTTGTTCCACATCATTGCGATTGAAGGCGTTATAGAGCTGAACCACCGTTTCACCTAAGTCTGTGACCAATTGAGCTGGAAGACCATTTTTGTATGCATTCATTTTTTGAACAAAGATAGCGTAAGCATCAGCTATGGCTTGATTTTGTGTAACGACAGTTTCTTCATCTTCAACATCCTTAATGAGCTGGACATTTTCAGCATCAAATTTTTCAATTGCTTCTTCGGCTTTCTTCATTGCTTTGTTTGCCGTCTCTCTGCGCGTTTGCAGTTTGATAATTTTCTCGGAAAATTCTCGCAGTTGAGTGAGTTTAGCCTTTTTCCCAGTGCGTTCTGCAGTGGCTTGATCGATTTCTTTATCGGTTTCTTCAAGTTGCTTAGTCTGAATTTCCAGATACTGCCAAGGGGTAGATTTATCGCTTAGTTGCTGATGAATGGAATTCCACAAATCTAGCATAGCTGCGTTTTCATCTACAACTTGAAGTGCTGATAGCGGGTTGTTTTCAGGGAAGCGAGAACAACAGATGTTGACAATATTTAACAACTTGGTCAATGAAGTGCTAATGTCACCTTCAACCTTCTTCAACGCCTCCTGCAGCTCAACTAAATGCTGAAGTTTTATCAACTCAGCATCAGCATGTTCGAAAGGATTTACTCTTACTTGAGAAAGCGATGTATGGCAGGCGGGGCATCGTTCAGGGCTGCTTTCCTTCAACTGTGTTACAGCCTCATAAAGCTGTTTGAATGAAACTTGTTGACTGGCCTTTGATAGCTCATCTTGTTTAGCGGTTAGCACTCCAATGTCGGTTTCAATGGATTCTTTCATTGCTTGTAAGCCAACTGCTGTTAAGTTGCTCTTCGAAGTAATAGGTTTTAGCAGGTCATCCTCAAATTGCTTGATTAAACCAGCTTTATCCTCAGAACCATTCAACTCGGTAACAATTTGAGAAAATGTGCAGTCTTCACAATATTGCCTTGCAAGCTCCTTTTCTTCTTCGATGATTTTTTGTAATTCTTCAGGAATTGTGTTTTCTAGTTGCTGCAGATAACCGGCAAGCGTTTAGCAGAATCTTGCAACCACTTTGGCCTTTCAGATAACCACCTTGTTGTTGATGATGAGACCTTAATTGATTCCTTAATTAGATTCACTAGCTACCTCATTCAATGTGTACTAACATTATCTTCTTAACCTCTCACAACCCTTATATACGTCACCTCAAAGGCCATGCAGGATCTATTCTGTTGCAGCTTATTAGCTAATGAGAAAGCATCACCATAATCATATCTCTGAAAGATATCCAGTCCTCTATCTAAACTAATCTTCCAACCGTGATCAGTAACTATATGCCTGGCATGAATGCTGTGTGTATCATCATACTTCCAAGTGAAATTTATACCAGCAGTAGGCATACTCGCTTCTAATTTGCTCAAATATTCTTCTTGTTTATAGGCATCAAACTCATCATTGGTTGTGATAAGCATTACATCAATTTCTTCATCAGGCTTCTTTAGCTCAACAATAACCTCTAACAACTCCATCAGGTTCTTCGCCTGGTGGAACTTTCTGATATAAGGGTCTGTTATAGTTATTTTGGAAGCACCTTTCAAGTATGGTCCAAACAGCTTTTCAAAGGTTACTCCTTTCTGATTCTCCTGAAACACCAGATGCTTCTCTTGAGGTTCTTCGTTAACTGCTTGGTCTTGTTTTTCCTTATTAGTTTCTTCTCCTGAAGTGTCTAATGTCTCATCACCATCATTTGTAGCTTGCATTGAAGAGAAGTACTGTGGATATTCAGCTTCCTCTAGGCTCTTTACAATTACTTTTTTGTCACCTTTTGTGTATCCAAAATTAACCTTAGCATAAGTAGAATCGATCTTCATCAACTGGTCTTTTATCCTCTTTCTGCACTCAATAGCAAACCGTAGTAATTCTTCTATCTCTTCAGAATTTGCTTCACCACTTGGATATAAGATCTTCATTAAACCTGAAAAAGTTTTGTGGATGCCATCCCTATCTCTTGTTGATATGTCACTGAAGAGTTCGAAGTGTTTTTGATAAAGGTGGGAGAAATCGTGTGATCGCATGCTCTTTAGAATCTCTGCCAGGTAATCCACTACAAAGCCGTAACCATCAGAGAACATCTCACCTCGAATTATATCTACTTCCCAACCAGGAAGATACATGTGTAGCCTATCTAAGAAAGCTGAATCGTAATACTTTTCTGGTAGCTCATCGAATAGGTCAGTATGCTTAAGCATATACGCCAAAGTGTGCTTTGTGTTACCTATAAACACCATCGAAGCTTCAGCTCCAAGCGTTTCCACACCCCTTGAGAAGGTCTTGTTTGCCATATAGTTTTTCATTATATCTACAAGAGCATTATCGACCTTTTTCTTCTTTCCAGCAAACTCATCAAAGGCTACAGTATCCCAATAGCCCACTAGCCCTATCTTTCCCGTAGCATTGTTTACAAATAGTTTAGGAACAGTAACCTCTCCACCTGAGATAAGTATCCCATGAGGACTGAACTCTGAATAGATATGAGATTTCCCGGTACCTTTAGGACCAAGTTCAATCAGGTTATAGTTACGTTCACAATAAGGTATCAATCTTGAAAGCTGTAGCAGCTTACTGCGCTTATTAAACATCTCAGGATTGAATCCGATACTCTGTACTAATAGGTCTATCCATTCATCTATGGAGAACTTCTTTCTCTTAGTCAGGTACTCTTCCAAATCGAAATGGGAGAGCTGTATCGGTTTAAGTGTACTCATCAACCAAGGTGATACATTCTTATCTTCACTGAAACTGTACTCCATATCCACAATACACCAAACACCGCTTACAAGGAGCTTTGGATGTTTCTTGACGGTATCGGTCTCTACTAACACTTTCTTGAGTCCAAGGTTACCAAAAGCAGCCTCATAACAATCTGATTTATCATTTAAGGATACGCTTACCTTATCTATTATCTTATGACGTCCTTTCTCTTTGATGACGGAGCGTATGAGACCTGCTTCATTACGATGAACATAATGTTGGCGTAGTATATCTTTAACCGTAGATATGCCTGATTCTATACTCTTTTCATCGGATGTAGCACAGTATTGCCCTAACAAGTATTCCAAAACATATGTGGGTACAATGGCATTACCTTTTACTATTTTTACCAAGTCTTTTCTAACTACCAATCCCGGAAAGTGTTCATTGATTTTCTTATCAAGTTCTGTCATTCTTACTCCTTGCTAAAAGTCAAAATCGGTCGTAAAGGAACGACGGATTGTATATTGGATAGACTTATATTCTTTGTAATGAGACGTGTCTGCTATCTGCTCTTCCAGACGCAATGACACATCTTTTCCATTAGCTTCATCTGCCAGTCGTGATAGTACAAATCTTACCTTTATCTCACGCTCTCGTGCATTTTCGGAGATATAGTCAAACTTTAGCATATGACTGTCTGATATCAAATGTCCTTCCTTATTATATATACAAGCCCGTAATACTCTAGGTTGCACCTTATCGGTTACAGGATTTACCTGATAGAAGGCTACGGACAACTGACCTGATGAAATAATATTTGTCGTACCACGCATTATATCCACATCAACATTGGTTATATCACTCTTTCGCTTTTTATTTATGCTAAGAACAGGTATGATAACTTCCTGCAGCGATGCACCTCCATGTACAAACCTACTGCCGGAGCCTTGCAGTCGAAGCCTATTGATAGACTTGGATATTTGTATCTGTAATTCTCCTGCTATTCCTAACTCTGAAGCATTATATTTCTTAAGGCTTTTATGTTCTTTCAATTCTTTACCTATCAGGAATCTTCTGTCCCGATACAGTATGTTGTCTTTATCTATCTCTGCAGCAGAGAAATCGCTTTCATCAATAGGACGGTTCTGGTAGATAAAACCATGATCTGCTGTAACAATAAGATTGGTTACATTTGCAGTCGTAAGTTTTCTAATAAGTAACACAAGCTGTTTTAATGTTCTCTCCACAGCTTCAAAGACCCTCTGCTCTGATTCTTTTTTATCACCAGTATCATCTATATCGTTGTGATAAAGATATACAACATCATTGTCTCTGAAAAGGGTTCTATATTCTTCTCTATTCATTGTCATAAATCGTTCTGATTTTAATGCTGTTGCAACACCTTTCACAGCATTTTTAAGTATCTTTGCCCTGTTATCTGTACCCTGTGAACTCTGACCATCAACTAACACTTTACCAGAGCCATCATCAGCGATTTCCAGCTCGCTATGCGGCAACAAGGCAGCCATACCCAATTGCGTGTAGCTTGGTAGCACACCAAACAGAGGTTCCAACTGGGCCATATAACGATCTTCCTGCTGGATAAGTTTCAGGAACTCATCTGCTATTTCATAACGGAAGGCATCGGAAATAATGACAAAGACTTTTTTATTGTTTTTCAGGAATGGTTTAATCCAATGAGAGAAAAATTGCGTCTGGCTTTTCATACCACATTGCCAAGTGTTACTATCATCAACCTTCTGCTGCCAATTATCATTAAGCGTAAGAAGGTAATTATTAGAATAAAGATTCTCTATATGCTCAGTAAGTGGACCAAGCAAAGAACTCTGACCTGATGCACCGGCATAGTAAGTAAATTTACGGTATAATTGATCTATCTTATACCATGTTTTAGTATAAGTTTCTGCTCCTTCTGTCAAGGAGGTAACATCCAGCTTTACCTCTTCCAGAGCATACACAAATTGTACAGCGTAATCGATAGCTTCGTATAAAGGTTGGAATTCCTTATACCAGTAACTTTGCCGTCTTTGACGTACTAATGACATACAACTACCGCGGGATATTGTATTGTTCATTACATGCTTTACAAGGTCGCTTAAGATCTTCTTATCGATGAGTCGGAAGTAATCCATATCGATCAGATCACGATAGTCTCTCTTATTCAGGTTTTGCTCAATGCTCAAGATCTCTTCACACTCTTTGGATATCTGTTCAAAGGTATTGCTGTGACGTCGACTATCTTTCCAACGCTTCAAGAAAACCAAAGCTTCACTGGTAAGTTGATGCTCCTGATCAAAGCCCATAGCATGGCAGGATTTAAAGAGTTCGATAGCAAAGTCATGTATACCCGGTTTATCTGATTTATAAGCATAGAAGCGGTGTAGCTGCTCCCAAAGGAAGTTATCCAGAGAACATCGTTTGATCAGCTTTATGCGTGCATCCTTTCCAGCAGCCTGTTCACTGAGTAGGGTTTCCAGTATCTCTTCGAACAGAGATTCTGAACCAGCACACACAGCCAGCATCTTCTGCCGTATCCTGCTGTGAGTATCGTCCTTCTTTAGCAGCTTCTTGAGGTCTTGCTTTCTTTTTTCGGATTGGAAGAATTCTTTATGATCCCGCACAATATTGATAAATACATGATCCAGATCCAGCTCATTTAGCCAGATGGCATCCTGATCTGTGCGGAACTCTCCGTTACTCAATAGTACATCCAAAAGCCAATTTTTAATATCCTGTGGTTGATGTCCTTCATTGTAGAGCAGGAACTTCTGTTTAGATTCCTCTCGTAGTATTTTGTGTTTTATGGCAAACTCATTATTCTTTATCTCGATCTTTTCAATACCTGTCAGCTGTAAAGCTTCAAAGTCTGCCCTCAGCTCTTTCTTCCTATCATACCAAAAGATGATGCGGTGCTTGTCGAAGAGTCTCTGCAAAGTGTTAAGAACTTGTTTATTCATAAATTATCCCTACAATAGATCTTCAGTCGTTCTTGGTTTTGTCCTAAATTTACTCAAAGGTATGTAACGTTGATTCCTTACAAATGCCACTGTCTTACCATCAGCTCTAGGTTTATGTGCAATCTCATTGTCCAAAGGTTCATCTTCTTCCAGTATAAAATATTGATGAGGTTCTTCTACTCTTTTATCATTACTTTCCTTCATCATATCTCTTAATACAAGCAATCTGTTATAGTATTTTGACAACGATAAATCTTTAGATTCTGGAGATTTAACAAAACTCGATAGCTGATCCAAAACTATCTCTTGGATGTTATCCAAAATTCTGGGCAATTGTTGTTCTATTTTCTTATTCCTATAGAAAGCAATATGAGAACATGGTTTACTGAATGTTCTGTTAGGTTGGCATATATACACCTTATATTTTCCGTAATCATCATAAGCAAATCTTGCTGGAATAACCAATACATTATCCTCTGGGATCAGTTTCTCTTGGTATAAGAAGTAGTACAATTCCTGTAAGAGAGTTCTATCTTTTTCTGCCGGTAGCATTGTTATTTCTTCAGACCAGTTCTTGGTACTATCAATGATCTCATGAATTAACTCAGCAAGTATTCCAAAATTCGACCATCTAATACAATCATGATTATTTATATACGAAACAGCTTTCTGTGGTATCTCTTTATCAGGTGTTAAGACCAATAGATACTTTCTTTTATCTTTGTCTTTGTCCTCATTAACGTTAATATGAGCTAAATGTCTTTCCAACTGTTCGATATCTATCGAATTGCCTTTTACTTTAGTCTCTATCCAGACATCGAAAGAAGCTCCAATCCTAGCATCTGGGATACTTGATATTTTCTGTTTGGATGATCTAACCTGATTCTGAAATATTATAAAATCTTGATCACTATCATCATCCAATAGACCTTTCAAAATCTGTGCCACCAGGCTAAAAGGAAGACGTTCCAGTACAGCCAATATAGTTGATGTTACTCGATTCTCACCTTGTGTATATGAAGAAAATAAAGTATTCATTATCTCTTCCTCCTACTTCCCACTCAGCCCGGTAACCTTCTTCAGGGCTTTGCCGAATTTGTTATAATTAACCTTCACGCCATCATCCAGGTCGATCTCAATCTGTTCTGTGGCTAATGGGTATAAAACCTCTTTCTCGTAATCATTGAGCTCTGTGATTATTTTCTTCAGGTTATCAAGCTCTTTAAGGGCGGATGTCTTTTCTTTTGGTGATGCAGACATGCTTATACTTACCTGCTCCAGGTGTTCTTTACGGGCTATCAACTTGGTACGGAACTCCCGCAGATAATCATTCAGAATGATACTGATAGTATCTGAGCGATAACGGTGCATGTAGATGAGAGCATTGAAGCTGCCTTTGGGTGATGAGAACATCCAGTAGATAGGACGCTTCTTATAACGCTTGATGTGATCATCGTAGAAGTCTTTTAGGAAGTATTTGCGGATGTCTTTACCAAGTGCATCTTCAATGAACTGCAAGTTCTCTTCATAGTGTTCTTCACCAAAAGAAACACGCAGGAAGACAAGGAACCTTTCTACTATATCATCTGTGAACCAGTTGCCCTCCAGGATAGGTATCACGTTATCCTCATCCGGTATATAGGAAGGCTCTGAAATTTGTGCTAAATAGTTTTGCAGTGTTTCTCCCTGGTTGGCTAAAATGAGTCCTGGTTTATCCAGTGAATACCGCCCGAACATACAACCTACAGCGTAGCTGATAAATTCCTTCATTGTATCTGCTAAAAAACGTGCTTCCAGTTCTTCTTTTATTGGAAAAGTGTTAGACTCTGTTTGTTCTGCTTCCTTTTTATAACGGTAATAGGGATTGCAAGTAAGCGTAATTTCCTTAAGCGGTACTTCAGATGTAATCTCTTCTTGCAAATCATAAGCTTCGATGAAGATCCGGTTATTTTCCTTCTCTAGCTTCTGTATTTCAAGTGTTATCTGCTTCCAGTTATCTCTTACTTCTTCATAGATTGTAGGCAAGGAAGAAATATCTCCTTTATCCTTTTTCCTTTTTCCTCTTTCCTTTAGTAATGGAAGCTCCTTAAAGTCCCAACTTGTTTCGTAGGAGTCCCAGTCAGTTTTTGATATATGTATTAACTTTGCTGCACTTTCTTTTACTAAATCAGCTGGTAAAAGTGCTGCTGGTAAAGAATTGAAGTTATTAATACCAAAGCTAAGTGAGGGATTTATAGCACGAGTTATATACTTTACAAACTTACTATTGCAATAGACAATTAGTTGGTCAAGTGTACAATTAGCACCTGAGAATGAACTCATACCTTTAATGTTAAATGTAAACCCTTCTGGATAGAATCTAAATGCTAATGAGGAGGATGTGATTTCTGACCATGAGATAAATGGACGAAAGTAGTATCCATCATCATGTACAACAAAATTAGGATTACCATTGAGATAAGGATATTTTTTGAGTACTGTTTCTTTTATTCTCTTACCATTATTTTCCCAATCCACTATAAAATCACAATTACCATACCACTTTCTAAAACTACCTCCTTTATTATGTGGAAACCATTTAAAGTCATATTTGAATACATCATTTCTTGTTTTTGTTTTGAAACTAATTTTATCAATAACTACTTCCCAGAAATACCTGAGAAACGTGTCATTATCTGAAGTCATTAATCCTACACGAGCATTAGCTAAACTTCCGAGTGGTAGCGTATTATTAAATATATTAGTTATTCTCTCACTTAACCAGTACGCAATCGGGCTACCGGGGATTTTCTTAAAATCGGATGCAGAAGCACGGAAGAACCATCCACAATTAGGAGTTCGGATAGCTTCTAAGGTTTTAGGCGCTTGGTTATCCGAGCCACGAAAATCAGATAGCTTCACATATCCACCTCTGTAATCAGGTTTGCTGGAATTTTCTAATGTAAAAGTGCAAATGGGGACAGTAGCACCATCAAAACCGGAGTATTCCAACTGTATAAGAGAAGTAATTGTTTTTTGGTTTATCAGTAGTTGTCTCATTTTCTCGTAAGAAGAGATAAACATCCAAACAAAAGGAGTCATGAAACCAAGTTGTCCACCAGTAAGAGTCATATCCAAATTGCGGACAACAAAAGCAGAGAAGAGATCGAATTTTACATCAGAATAATTATCCTGCAGGTATTTCTTCAGTTTTTGAGTCATACCTTTACCACCCATATAAGGAGGGTTGGCTACAACTACTTGGTAACGTGGGCTAAGGTATTCCGCTTGTTGCAGAGCTTTAATCACATTTGTATGAGTTGCTGCCAGGAAGACGTTTTCGTCAAGATTGGTAGTATATAGGCGCTGCAAAAGAAAGTTTACATCAGCTACTTCCGGCTGGATGAGTGAGCCAAAGGTATCACAGTCTTCAAACTGCAGCAAGGTTCTTTTTAAGCCTTTGCTAAAGAGATCTACTCCAACTTCAGAGATATATTCGTTCAACTCACCTTCATTAAATTTAATGTTTTCCAGTACGCAGATATTGGGCTGCACAGTATTGCGGAATAAACGACGGTACTTGTTACGGGCTTTCATAACCAGGGCAAAGGCAGCCAGTTCTCCAGCTCGTTCATCTATCTCTACGCCATAGAGGTTCTTTTCTATTATCAGATAAGGAATGTCTTTGCTGTTGTAACCCTCTTCTTCATAGATCCGGTAAAGCAGATCAAAAGCATATACCAGTATGTGTCCGGAGCCGCAGGCCGGATCACAAATGCGCAACTCTTCCGGAGATGATATCTTCAAAAAATCTTCCACCTGACTCTCAGGTTTTATATAGTACTGCATACTGTCTATCAACTTGGAGTTGGGATGGTTCAGCATCCATAGTCTGCCCAGAGAGTTCTCTGTAAGGTACTGCACAATCCAGTGAGGTGTGAAGAGCTGAGTTGCAGCAGGAATATCTTCAGCACCTATCTTCTTGTTATTCTTAAGAGCAGCGAATACTTCATCCTTTCTTTCAGAGATATAGTATTGGTAGAGCCAGCCAATAATTTCCACATCCTGGCAGTTATCCGCTGTCATTGCTTCCCGCACTTCTTGCAACAGAGAACTTTCAGACAGCAGATCGTCTGGCATTAGTAGTTCAGTATAGTCAGCAATGCGTTCGAACATAAAAGGCATAATAGTGTGATAATAATTGCATACTGCAACCAGCAACATGCGATAGGCTTCCTGTTGAGGATCGGTAGAAGGAGATTTACCTGTAAGTAGATCAAACACCTGGCTAGTGTTTACAAAGCTTTCCAAATCTTCATCGATGTGCCCCTGCTTGGCTTCCTGCAGCATTTCTGGCTGTGTAAAACCGTTAGCAGGTGAAACTGTTCCAATGCGTGTATATTGGTTAACGTCCATAAAACGTAGAGCACAGAAGCGGTTGAACCAGATGTAAGCAACTCTATCTATCACTTTCTGGCGGGAAGTGTCTTCTATCTGCTTCCTTAGCTCTCTTACTGCTGTTGCTCGCTCTCTTGCTTCTATGTTATCTAATGCAAGCACCCGATCCAGTCGTGCTCCCACCTGTTCTAAAAGTTGTTTTCTGGCATGCTGGGCAAAGTGCTTCAAAGCTGTTGTGTTCATATCTGTGTTCCTTTCATATTAATCTGAGATCCTGTTTCCGTCTTCAATTTCCTTCATTATGGCTTCTTTAAGGGATTTCAAGTATTGATCCACTTCCTGTTCGCTTTCCAACCAAGCTCTGACAAATGGCACTTTGATAGCTTTAATTGAAACATATTTCTGTTTAGGAGGTTCCGGTTTTTTCTTATCTTTATCACCAGGTTGTATCGGTTGTTTGACAGGCTCATTGAAGCTATTCAATTTTGTCAGGATTCTGCCATACTCTATCTCTTCAAATCTGCGAAGATTATCACGGATCACAGCGATCAGCAACTGAACCTTTAACTCGTTTATTATAGAATTAAAGGGCTGAAGAAGTTCTGCTTGTTTCTCTTTTGGAAGAGACTGGAATTCCTTCATGGCAGCAAGTTGGATCTTCTTATTATCGATAGTATTTATGGCATTGGTTCTTTCTTCTATGAGCTTTTGGTCGATCTTCTCTTTGGCACTATCTACCAGACCTTTAGCCTTCTGTATGCTATTCCCTTTATAAGAATTTTCATCTGCAAGTATAGTCTTGATCTCTTCCACCTCATCACCTATAATGTAGCTGAAGTTTGGTTCCTGATATTTGATAAATTTGGCAGCTGATTCATATAGAGCCTTCTGTGAGCCATTAACAAATTCCCGCATTGGTTCTAGGATATTTTCTTTAAAATCCAACAAGTCGTCTTCCTGTTTACTAAGATCGGTTAAATAAAATGTATACTGCCTCTTGGATAGTTCCGATACTAAGGCAATAAGCTTATCCAATTCTTTGCTGAATGGGTAATTCTTAATCTCATCTGCCAGGATGTTAATGTCTTCCAATATTTTCTTGAAGGCTTTGGAGGTGTCAACACCCAGGGCTTTGGCTTCTGTTGAGTGAGGTAGTTCATCAAAGAATTCTTCATAGAACTCCTTAAGTCGTCTAATCTGAGCTTGGGTAAAATCTATCTGGGGTGTTAATACAGTATTGGCCTGATAGGTAGTATTGTTTAGTGCCATTAGCAGGTCTGAGTTCTCCAGTATATTGCCGTCGGCTTTGGCTTCTATCTTTCCTCTACCCAAAATCTTTGCTAAAATGCACAGGATAGCGTTACGGGACCAGCCATAGGGTTTCTTTTCGAATTGTTCTATAAGACCCTTTAGGGTGGTACGCACTCCATTACGATTGTTACCTGTAATAAAGTTCAGTTCTTCCTGTT
>Ga0307990_1002209_pt1 | contig 15720 bp, 15 predicted proteins | sample EllFjometagen129_FD_203168 | JGI IMG/M metagenome (GOLD analysis project Ga0307990, IMG submission 203168) | Marine microbial communities from Ellis Fjord, Antarctic Ocean - #129 | ecosystem: Environmental > Aquatic > Marine > Unclassified | place: Southern Ocean | collected 2014-10-08
AACGAGAGGCTACGGAAGTTGCCAGCCTGCCCAGCACCATATCTTTTGCATCAAAGATACACCATTTGCCCGCATTGTCGGACTTCTTTGCACTATATGTATATTTTTTCACGTTTTCTCACTCCTATCATAAAAAAGAATCTGACTTTATTAAATAAAAAATCCGACTATGTCAAGCAAAAAAACATAAATTCATGTCTTATGCTGGTATTGGGTCAAGCGATTATATCTGATGTTTTGCGTTTTTCTATAACAAACAAATCACAATAATCAAATTACAAACGACTTCAGGCTGTTGATTATTATAATCTGCCTGTCATTTAATGCTTGCAATTTAGAGTTTTCGGTTTATCCAGACACCTGCTCACCTTTTTTGTCCGCGATAGCAACTTCTTTCCCGGATTTTTGATTCCGGGCAATGGTACAGTTAACATCTGCATTCAATTTACCCCCGGCTTCCACGACAAGATCTCGACAGGTAACCTTGCCGGAGCAGTCGCCGGTTGGCAGAATCATCAATTCTTCAGAGGCTACAATTTCACCATCAAATTTACCTCCGATGGTGATACGGGCGACCTCGGTAACTGCGTAAACAGCACCTTCCTGGGCGATAATAACCTCTTCGCACTTCAGCTTTCCCTTGATTGTGCCTTTTACAATCAATTTCCCCGGTGTTGTAAACGTACCTTCGGCTGACAAGCCCTTGTCCACGATAGAAATATTCTTTGCTTTTTTACCAACCATGGATCTCCTCAAACAGCAATGGAGCAACATTCCATAAAGTAATGTTCGCATCCTTTATGACAGATAAAAAGTAGTTTACACCTATTTGCTCTTGTAGCTTACAATAAAATTTAAAACTCGAAACTTGAAATTAAAAAAACAGATGTTTTTTAAAAAAATGTAAACCAAAAAATGAAAAATGCCCTAGTTTTAACCATTATCTTTTTATACCGGCACCAGAATAATGCGTCTACTCTCCGTTTAGAAAAAAATCCTTTTCTAGAAACAGGTCACCTGTTTCGGAAAATACAAATACCGTGGCAAGGGTAAATTCCTTTGCCGGATATTGGCTCTTGGTTTCAAACACAATGTCCCTGAAATTGGAAATTGAAAACAACTGCCCCTTTTGCCAATTTACGGGTTGGCCCCCTTTATCAAGTTCAATCTCCGGAAGGGTCAGCCAGTTGAAACGGTCCATCTCGCCAGACTTTAATACCGCAATCGTCCGCCCGTTGATATGTTCAACCAGATGATCGGTAATTTTAATCCGGTATCCGATTCGTAGCGTTTGAAGGGAGGGTTCATAAGTCAGGGTAAAATTTTCAACATCAAGACACGACTGTACGGCCGCAATACCAACATCTTTATTAGGCCCGCTGCTTTCAATCGCCGGAGCTGTTTCTCCGCGCACCCGTTCGGAAATCCCGGTCTCTTCCAAGCGGTGATCAGCTTTGCCTGTTTCAGGAGAATCGGCCGGCATCGGTTTTTCTCCCCGGGCTTCACGCAGACCCTCAATCATAGATTCCACCGCCACCAGACGGGTCATATAGAGATCTCTGTCGTTTCTTAAAGAAACGAGCCTTGATGTCATCTCTGTAAGCGAATTTTTCAAATTTGCATTGGTGACGACAAACCGCCGGTTGGAATAGAAAAGAACCAAAGCCGCAACAAACATCGTGGCTGCCACAATCGCCAGGATGATGATCAATCCCTTAATACGGCCGATGGTAATCGTTTCTCCGTGCCCGCCGATCAGCAAGAGGCTCCAGTGCCGACTTTGTCTGCTCGACTTTAATGGTTTTTTCCGGCTTGCCATCCGCTCCTCTTTTTCTGCATATTCAGTTTGTTATCATATATCAGCATAAAAGTATCAAGAACCTGGAAGGTGCGGTATGATTTCCGCCAGTTTCCTGCAGGCTGTTATAAACGGGTTATACGGGTCGCCGGCATCCTTTTTCCCGCTGACCTGATAGGTATCGCCTACGATCAGGAACCGGCCGCCGATATTTTTGAAAAACAGCTTCCGTGTTCCGGCGGGCATTTGCCGGCCACCGGATTCAAGGGTCTGCTCAAACAGGGCAATATAAACATCCTTGTGCCTGTAAACGGCAATCTGATTCATTGCCACTGATATCGGAGATAAGGTGGCTTTAAACGCTCTATTTGTTTTTTCCCATTCATGCCACCAGGCCGAAACCAGGGAAAGGGCCGTAGGTTTATAAAGCGCCTTAAAATACAGCCAAGATCCGCTTTCAAGCCCCTGGTTCCAGTGAGTCAAAAAACCGGAAATTTTTTCTTTTTTTTTTTTAAACGTCTCAAGGTCCTGAAAAGACCGGTGCGCCACAATTATAACCGGCGTCCGATTTAGCGAAATATACTTTTCAACCCGCTCTATTGATGAATTTTCCAGTACAATACAGCCGTTTGAATTTCGGTCTTTCAAGGGTTTATCCGTCCCATGCATCCAGATCGAATAACCACTTCGGCCGGCCATGTCATCCATAAAATTGGGATAGTCCACCGGGAAAGCCCTTGTGCCGTAGACAGAAGCCAGGTCCTTTGCAGTAAACCGGTTTACGATAAAATAAACCCCCTCGGGCGTTTTTTTATCTCCGGAGCGTTCTTTCGGGCCGGCGACCTCACCGGTTGAGCATCTAAAACGCATTTTTTCCAGAATTGCATCGCCGTGGCTTTCATATACCATCAACTGCTGGGCTGTCTTGTCAACCAGCAGCGCATAATTCCCGTCATTCCCGAAAGGGAAAAATGCAAATACATCGGGTATGCCGTCATGTCTTTCTGAGACGATACCCTGGGCCGGGCATCCGCCACTACTGATATTCGAAACCAGAAAAATAACGGCCCAGAGATATACTATTTTTTTTAAAAATAAAAAATTCAACATTTTACGCTAATCAACTAAAATATTTTTTTCTGAAACGGCAGTCCAAGATGCTGATACGCCGTATGGGCCGCCTTTCTGCCCGAAGAGGTTCGCATAAGCAGACCAATCTTCAAAAGATAGGGTTCTACGACATCCACCAGCGTATCGGTTTCTTCCTGGAGCGTTGCGGCAATCGCTTCAATGCCCACGGGCCCGCCCTTGTAAAACCGGATAATCGTGTTCAGATACCGCCGGTCCAGGTTGCTCAACCCCTTTTCATCAACCCCCTCCAGGTCCAGGGCCGCATTGACGGTTTCACTGGTTATCCGTCCATCGGAACGGACCTGGGCATAGTCCCGGACCCTCTTTAAAAGGCGGTTTACGACTCTGGGGGTCCCCCGCGAACGCTTTGCCAGCTCCAGTGCCCCGCCATCGTCGATGACTATGTCAAGCAGGGCCGCCGATCTTTTGCTGATTTTCACAAGATCTTTCTCACTGTAAAAATCAAGACTCCGGAAAATGCCGAAACGATCCCGCAGCGGTGCCGATAAAAGCCCCACCCGAGTGGTTGCGCCTACCATGGTAAAATATTTCAGCCGATATCGATGACTGCGGGCATGCACGCCCTTGTCAAAAATAAAATCGACGGCAAAATCTTCCATGGCCGGATACAAAAATTCCTCAACTACCTTAGGTGTTCGATGAATCTCGTCTATAAACAGGACATCGCCCTCTTCAAGGTGGGTGAGGACGCCAAGCAGATCGCCCCCCTTTTCCAAAGCAGGCCCTGATGTTACCGTTAATTTGCCCCCCATTTCATTGGCAATAATATGGGCCAGTGTGGTCTTTCCCAGACCGGGCGGGCCATGGAACAGGACATGTTCCAGCGGTTCTTCCCGCAGCAGGGCAGCCTGGATAGCGATTCCCAGAGTTTCCACGACTTCTGCCTGGCCGATATAGTCCGACATTGTCTCCGGCCGCAGGGAACGGATTTCAGGCTCCTGATCCACCGGCAGGTTAGACCGGGTCAGGATACCCTCTGTATCTGATGAATATTTCAGGACATCATCGGTCATGAACGACCTTTACCCTCTCCGTTCTTCTCCCCGATAAACTTCTTCGAAAAGCGCTTCGGCGGTTGCAATCGCATGGTTACGCTGCATGGCTTCGGCAATCATCCGGCGAGCATCACCGGCCTTATGCCCCAACTGGGAAACCAGTACATCCAGAACCTGAGTCTGGATATCCGCCACCATGGGCTTTGCCTGGATTTCGGTTTTCTGAATCAGGGCGAATTTTCCCATTTTTCCTTCAAGAGTGGCAATAATTTTCTGGGCGGTACGACCACCGATACCATTGAGGCGTTTGAGCGTATCCACATCCCTGGATTCGATGGCACCGGCAATTTCCCGTACGGGAATATGCATGGCCTTGACCGCTTTCAATGGGCCGATGGCTTCCACCGAGATAAAGGATTGAAAAAAATCCTTCTCGACTTCAAGATTAAAACCGATCAGTACAGGCTTGGGCTGCCGATCCGTCTGGTAATAAAAAATATAAAGAGAAATTTCATCGCCTTCCTGCCGCGAATTCATGCTTTCCATCACCACTACAGGCAGAAGAATTTCATAACCAACCTGATTGACGAGCAAAAGTATCCGTTCCTCTTCCTTCTTTAAAAGCCGGCCCTCCAGATAACCGATCATGTGACAGCTCCATTTACAAAATTTTTACGAATCAAAGAAATAGCCGAAAAAACCAGTGCTGTTGAAAAGGCGTACGCCGTAAATAAAAAGCATCCGATATCAGGGGTTATTGCCTTATCGAAACATCATAAGTTACCATTCACGGTTGTCGGTATACAGCTCACAATCTGTCAACAAACACTGCAGCGATTGGCCTTGCGCATCATTGCAACACTTTCTCTTGTTCTGAACCCTGATTAAAATAAGAGCAGGATTACGATTACTATCCTACAGGGCATAGCGGTACATGCCGATCAAGGCCAGGGCCAGGGCATCCGAAGAATGAAAAGGCCGGATGGGTACTTCCCGGTTCAGTTCATGCCTGACCGCCTTTTCAAGCTGGGCCTTGCTTGCATTCCCGTTCCCGGTAAGGATTTGTTTGACCTCCCGGACCGATACTTCAACAACCGGAATCCGGTGCTCGCATCCGGCCAGCAGAATCACCCCGGTCACCTTTCCCAGCGTAATGCCCGACTTGGGATATTTTTCAAGGGAAAAAACATCCTCCACCACCATAAGATCTGGATTTTCAGTAGTGAGCGTATGGGAAAGTTTAGTATAAATCAGATGGAGGCGCTGGGGAAGTGAAATTTTCTTTGACGTATTGATACTGCCAAAGGAATAGCCGTCGACCTTGATTCCATGTCCCCTGACAACGGCAACCCCGGTTGCCGCCAGTCCCGGGTCAATGCCGATTATTCTGGCCATTACTGCTAAATCCTAAAGCCCTTTCAGCTTTTTTTTCGCAATCTGGGCTTCTTTTGATTCGGGAAATTTTTTAATTAATTCCTGCAAAAGCAGACGGGCATTGGCCTTGTCTTTGAGATTATCAAAACTAAAGCCCTGCTTCAAAAGTGCGGCGGCCACTTTGTTGCCGCCGGCATATTTTTCAATAACCTTCTGATATTCCAGAATTGCTTTCTCATACCATTTTTCCCGGTAATAAATTTCACCGATCCAGAACTGGGCGTTATCGGCATGGTTTGACTTTGGATACCGTTTGATCAGGGCGCTGAATCCCGCCAGGGCCGCATCAAAATCACCCGCGTCAAACTTTTGCTTGGCCAGCTGATATCTTTCGTCCTCGGAAAGCGTATGCTGCACCGGCGTTGCGGTTGACTCAACTGCCGCTGCCCTGGTTTTTTCCAGATTTAAATATTGCTCCAACTGGGCGATCCGCTGTTCTCCGTCAGAAACAGATGCCTGTAACTGCCGCATCAAGGTTTCATATTTCCGATACGTGTCCTGGTTTGTCGTGCCCTCTTTTTTTAAAATATATTGGATTTCATCCAGCCTGCCTTGTAATTTGCGAATCTCAACCCCGATCTCCTCAATACTGGCGGTTGTTTCAGCCGACCGATTTTTAATTTTCTGTTCAACCGATTCTCTGACCTGAAGACGATCTGTTATTGAGGCTTCCAGAGTGGACTGCTTTTCCCCCAGATCAGCACTGTGTCTGTCCATGGAACGTATACGACGTTCCATGGACATCAGCCGGTTGTTCAGCAGATTGACATCATCTTGAAAAGCACACCCGGAAAATAAAAGAATCATGCAAAATGTCATTAAGAAAGCGGGTTTCATTATAGCCATCCTTTAAATGATAATAATGCAGATCACCAAAAGATTACCCGCCGATAAGGCGGGCAATCAAAAAATACTTTGTGCGAGATCGTTCTATTTGGCGTTGTTCTCTGCTTCCAAGCAATAGTGAAGGTGCCGCATCCCATGAAACAGCCGGCCCTTTTAATCCACTACAAAATGAGCCCGCCGATTCTTGGCCCAGGCTTCCTCAAAATTCCCGGTATCCACGGGATGTTCTTCACCGTAACTGATGGTCATCAGACGACCGGCAGCGATACCCACATTCACCAGATATCCTTTGACGATCTCGGCCCGTTTGTCCCCCAGGGCCAGGTTATATGCATTGGTGCCTCTTTCATCACAATGTCCCTCGATCGTCACCGATGCATCGGAATTGATACGCAACCATTGGGCCTTGCCCATCAGGATATCCTGGGCAGCCCCTGAAAGCACGTAGCTATCGAATTCAAAATAGATATCTTCGTTCACAAACATGTTCCTAGCCACCATTGCCTCGCTTTGTTCAGCTTCGGCAGCTTCCGCAGCGGCTGTCTTAAGCTGTTCTTCCTCAAGGGCTTTTTGCCTGGCCAGCTCCTCCTGATTCGCTTTTTCTGCAGCCAGTATGGCTGCAGCATCATCCTGTGCCGATTCCGGCTGTACCTGCGGCTGCTGCGGCTGCTGGGTCAACGTCGGCTCCGACTGAACTGTCTTTTTCGCACATGAAGTAAAAAAAAGTAACCCCGGTACAACAAGCAACAAAGCTAAGCATATCATTATTCTTTTCCGCATTTTTCCTCCTTCCAAAAATAAGCATTCAATTGTTGGGAATAATAGATGACCATTGCGGGTTGCTCTGTTCCCCCTGCAAAGTCAGCAAACGCCTTTGATCTGTTCCGTATGACGTCATGACATAAATCCTGGACAATCCCTCCCGTGTCGAGCTGAATGCAATCATGCTTGCATCCGGGGACCAGGTTGGGCCCTCATTGTTTCCCGCATCATGGGTGAGTTGCATCAATCCGCGGCCATCTATATCAATCACCCTGATATTGATATGGCCGTTTTCCATTGCCGAATACACGATTTTATCTCCTGCCGGTGACCAGCTTGGCTGGGTATTGTAGCGACCCTCAAAGGTCAGCCGAGTCACCTCGCCGGTTTCCAGATGTTTAATGTATATCTGAGGGGTGCCCCCTCGCTCGGAAACAAACGCTATCTGTTTCCCATCCGGAGAAAACGACGGAGAGACGTCAATGCCACGGCTATTAGTTAGTCTTTTAATAATTTTACCTGTTCCGGTCAACAGGTAAATTTCCTGATCACCGGAAAAAGAGAGGGTGGCAGCCAGAGAAAACTGGCCGGGAACCCATGCGGGAGTCGCATTGATACCTTTTTTGGCGACAATGGCGCCCCGCTTTTGTCTTAAATTCCGTATGAAAAGATCAGGCTTCCCGTTTATAAATGAAGTATACGCAATCCATTTATTATCCGATGACCAGGCCGGTGACAGGGTGATATGTTTTGTTCTGGTCATTTGTTCAGGATGATAACCGTCAAACTCACAGGCGTAAATTTCCTTATTGCCGGTTCCTGTGGACACAAAGGCGATTTTGCTGTTAAACAGCCCGCGCGTACCGGTGAGGTGAAAAATAACTTCGCTGCAGAAACGATGAAGTATTTGCCGCTGGTCACTTTTATCCGCTTTATATCTCTTGCCGACCAGCAGTTTTTCTTTTATCGTATCAAACAGACGCAGCTCTATCTCAAGCTGATTCCCATTCATTAAATAAGCCCCGGTAATCAAGAGCTCCGAACCGATTACAGTCCAGTGTTTAAAATTTATTTCCGGCATCTTAACGGCCAGCCCCCCCGGATTTATCAAAAATGCCCCCCGGTCCAGCATCTTAAAATAACCTGTAAATTCAAGGGCATCGGAGAGCATGTCAGCGGCCTGCCGGGCCATCTGGGCATCCATAGAATTTTTCGACAAATTTTTGAACACCGGGATGGCAATGGGGACTTTACGCAAAAAGGGGTTGCTGATATTGATATAAGTGTAATCTGCCAGGCCGACCCCGGACATACTAAAAAATAAAATAAAGGTCCCGGTTAAACAGATGATTTTTTTTTGAAATCCGGTAATCACGATATTCCTCATTATTGTTTTATCTTATATGCCTTATCAGGATCTTTGATTTTATTTACCCCACAGGCATGGCCTTTATTGTGTAAAAAGGAACCTTAATTGATCCCTGCCGGTGTAAATTCCAGCCCCATTTCCACATAGGGCCGCCTGACCCCTTCGGGATGCGGCTTGACGGGATTGGATTTCTGAATCGCATTATAGGTTGACTCATCAAGGTAATTATTGCCTGATCGATCCGTAAAAAAAATGTCTCTAATCTCACCATTGGGCATTATTTTAAATGCTATGCTGACTTTCAAATTATCGCGCCCTCCGGCCAGCTGGTCGGAAAAAGCCCAGTTTTTCTGAATCTGGAAGGCAATTTCAACCCGGTAGATATCGATCAGTTCAAGAATCTGCCCGGTACTCAAGTCCGAATTTTGCCCGGCCGATGATCCGCTTTGTCCGGTGGTCCCCCTGACTGATTTTGCCTTACGGCCCACAGGCATATCCGCATCACCGACCTTTTGTCTTAATTTATCGATTGCTGTCTTTAGTGGATCGGGTTTGGATTTAGCGATATCCTTTTTAATTCGCCGGATAGCACTTTTCAACACCTTTGTCCGTTTGAATGTCTTTTTTTTAAGTGACCGTTTCAACTTTTTGGGAATATTTTTTTTTAAAACCGCTTTTTCGGACTCTTTCTTAATACTTACAACCGGTTCCGGGACATCCTCGGCCTTCGGTTCCGATTTGATCTCGGTTTGCTCTTTTTCCACAGCCACCGGCGGTTCAGGTTCAACAACGGCCGGCTTGACCGGTTGCGTTATCGCTTCCGGTGTTGAAAAGTTTACCATAGTAACGTCAATTACAGAAGGAATAAATTTTTTTTGAGGTTTCAGTGTCGGTCCATAAATTAAAATTCCGAAAAAAAGCACATGGAATAAAATCGAAACCGCATAGATCAAAACAAAGGTTCGAGTATTTTTTTGTGCTCCGAAATTTGCGGTTGCCCGTGCCTCAACAGATTTCTTCATTAAGTTACTGCTTTTTACCCGATGTCTTTTCATCTTCCTGCAAAGGCACGGTGATCATGCCCAGTTTTTCGACTCCGGCATCCTTTATCTCGGCCATAATTCCGACCACCATTCCGTAAGATACTGTTTTATCGGCACGAAAATAAACCTGACGGTCCTTGGCACTTTTTAGTATCCGGATCAGCTTTTCCTGAAGGAAATCAGGCTCGACTTGAATATCGTTGATGAACACTTGGTTTTGATCATTCACCGTGACAACAAGATGCTCTTTTTCCGAAGAAAGCGGCTGGATGGAAGCCTCGGGCAGATCAACGTTTACCCCCTGCACCATCATGGGCGCCGTCACCATAAAAATAATTAAAAGAACAAGCATCACATCCACAAACGGTGTGACGTTTATGTCAGACATCAAATTTCCCTGGTTTCCTCCGATGGTCATTGACCGTTCCCCTTTGAACTTAGGATGTCCCGCTCAATAATGTTCAAAAAATCTGCAGAAAAACTTTGAAGCTCAGACTCAATAACCCGAATTTTCTGCATAAAATAATTAAATGCAATGACTGCCGGTATGGCGACCGCCAATCCCGCCGCAGTGGCAATCAGCGCCTCTGAAATTCCTGGGGCCACCACCGCCAGGCTGGCGGAGCCTCTTTGGCCGATACTATGAAAAGAATTCATAATTCCCCAAACCGTCCCGAACAATCCAATAAACGGGGTGGTATTCCCGGTTGTGGCCAGAAACGGCACCATTTGCATCATGCGCATGGTTTCGGTATTCGTAGCCCTGCGCAAGGCTCTGTTAAGGTTATCCGACCCTGCAAACTTGGCACTCAGCGGCAGACTCTCTTTTTCCTTGGCCCCAATCTCTTTGCCGGTCAGAGAAACGCCCGACCTGCTGAGTTTTTTCAACTCAAGATAGCCGATCCTGAAAACCCGGGCAATAGGGCTGCCGTGCAACTGCTTGGCCCGGGCAAACGCATCTGAAAGATCCCGGCTTTTCCAGAAAAAATCAGTAAAAAGTGCAGACTCTCTAAAAGCCCTTCGTATATAGAGGTGTTTAATTAAAATTATAGCCCAGGATGTGATGGAAAAAAAAAGCAGCAAAAAAAGCACCAACTGCACCATCAAACCGGCGTTACTCACCATCTGAATGATATCTATCTGTCCGGAAATCATAAATCCGCTCCGCTTTACCTATGTGTCTGACAATAGCAAAAAGATCCGTTTAAAAAAAATTACTTCGATTTCATAACCGCACATCAGGAAAAGCCGATTGGTTTAATATATCAATATGATTGATAACATATATAAAAATAACCGACATCCTTCATGAAATTCGAAACTGAAAAATTCGAAATTAAAAAAACCAAAGCATGTAAATATATTGCCCAATTTCTAATTTCGGCATCTTGAATTCAACAAAAAACAGATGCCTTTTAAAAAAAAGGGTAAACCGGTAAATGAAAGATGCCAGATAACCCGATAAAAACCCAACTGAACAAAAGAAGATAATATAGATACGTTACTTGTGTCAAGGGGGTTTTGGGCAACAAAAAATTCAGGATTACGATATCATTAGAATGTACGACCCTAAAAAACAACGGCCTCCTGCGAGATAAAAAATAGTGTCCAGCACTCAATTATTTGATATTATAATTAATTTAGAAGCACATAAATGGTCCTTCAATAATTACATTGACAGATCGAACTTTTATGAATAGGTATTCTTTTTACCTAAAAACACCGCTTAAACAGGTCGCAACGGCATCCGGAAAGCGGCGCAGCGCTTTGCAAACATAAGATGACAATTTTTATAATAAAACCTGCCACTTAGGTTTGCCATGACTTTTATTCTATCCATAATGAACTCCGGAGGAACTTATGAACTGGTTTACTCAAACCCTTGGATCGTCCATCGGCAAAAAGCTGCTGATGGCACTGACCGGCTTATGCTTTATCGGCTTTTTAACCGTGCATCTGGCCGGGAACCTCACCGTTTACAAAAGTGCGGATACCTTTAACTCCTATTCCGAACATCTGCACGCATTAGGCCCCCTGATTACCCTGGCTGAATGGGGTCTGCTGGCCATGGCGCTCATCCATGTGCTGACCGGCGTGATCCTTTTTTATCAGAATGTCAGTTCCCGCCCGATTCGCTATAAGGTCAGCAAACGCGCCGGCGGCCGTACCATCGGATCCGCCACAATGCCCTATACCGGCTTTTTGGTGCTTGCGTTTGTTATTTTCCACTTGATGAATTTTCACTTTGTGGATAAAACCGATACCACCATTTTTCAAATTGTATCCCATGCGTTTGGGGACCCGATTTACACGGGTGTCTACATTGCAGCCATGATTGTGGTCGCAGTTCATGTCAGTCACGGATTCTGGAGCGCCTTTCAAACCCTTGGCACCAACCACCCCAAATACACGCCCTTTATCATGGGATTCGGAATTGCCGTCAGCGTGATCTTCGGCATCGGTTTCGGCTTTCTGCCCATCTATATTACGTTAATCGCATAAGGAGATTTCAATGCAGCTTGATGCAAAAATACCGACCGGTCCCCTTGCGGAAAAATGGGACAACTACCGCGGTAAAATGAAACTGGTCAATCCAGCCAATAAAAAAAAATTTAATATTATCGTTGTCGGTACCGGCCTGGCCGGAGCCAGTGCTTCGGTAACCCTGGCCGAGCTCGGATATAATATAAAAACATTCTGTATCCAGGACAGCCCCAGACGGGCCCACAGTATTGCAGCCCAGGGGGGCATCAATGCCGCCAAGAACTATCCCAATGACGCGGACAGTATCTGGCGTCTTTTTTACGACACGATCAAGGGCGGCGATTTCAGGTCCCGTGAAGCCAATGTTTACCGCCTGGCCCAGGTCAGCAACAACATCATCGACCAGTGCGTGGCCCAGGGCGTGCCCTTTGCCAGAGAATACGGCGGGCTCCTGTCAAACCGAAGCTTTGGCGGCGCCCAGGTGTCCCGTACATTCTACGCACGGGGCCAGACCGGGCAGCAACTGCTTTTAGGGGCCTACAGTTCCCTGTCCCGCCAGATCACCGCCGGTAAAGTGCAATTGTTTACCCGGCGCGAAATGGTTGACCTGGTTCTGGTGGACAGCAAGGCACGCGGCATCATTGTCCGCAATCTGATAACCGGAGAGATAGAGCGCCATGCCGCCGATGCGGTGATACTGGCCACCGGCGGTTACGGCAATGTATTTTATCTGTCCACCAATGCCACCTCATGCAATGTCGGAGCTCTCTTCAAGGCCTACCGCAAGGGAGCCCTGTTTGCCAATCCCAGCTTTACCCAGATCCACCCCACCTGCATCCCGCATACGGGTGACTATCAATCCAAGCTGACGTTGATGAGTGAAAGCCTGCGCAACGACGGAAGGGTATGGGTGCCGCGCAACCCCGGAGACAAAAGGCGGCCCAGCCAGATCCCTGAAGAAGACCGGAGCTATTATCTGGAGGAAAAATACCCCAGTTTCGGCAACCTGGTGCCTAGGGATGTGGCCTCCCGCAACGCCAAGGAACAGTGCGATGCCGGAAAAGGCGTGGGCCCCACCGGCTATGCCGTTTATCTGGATTTTACCGATGCCATCAAACGCGACGGAAAAGAGGCGATCCAAAAAAAATACGGCAACCTGTTCGATATGTACCATAACATCATCGACGAAGATCCTTACCAGACCCCCATGATGATCTATCCGGCGTCCCATTATACCATGGGCGGGTTATGGGTGGATTACGAACTCCAAAGCAACATCCCGGGGCTGTTTATTCTGGGTGAGGGCAATTTTTCAGACCATGGGGCCAACCGCCTGGGGGCCAGTGCCCTGATGCAGGGACTGGCAGACGGCTATTTTGTCATCCCCTACACCATTGCCCCCTACCTGGTCGAGTCCGGGGTTTCCAATGTCACGGCAGAGCACCCGGCCTTTACGGACGCGGCCCATCAGTCAGATGCCGCCATCAAAAAACTGATGTCTATCAAGGGCAAACGAACCGCTGATAATATCCATCGTGAACTCGGTAAAATAATGGTCGATCACGTGGGTATGGCCCGCAACGAGTCCGGGCTTAAAAAAGCTGTCGGGCAAATCCAGTCCCTGCGCGAAGAGTTCTGGCAAAATCTTTTAATTCCGGGAACCGACAGGGACTACAACCTCAGCCTGCAAAAAGCCGGCCGGCTGGCCGACTGCCTTGAATTTGCCGAACTCATGGCAACCGATGCCCTGACACGCGTTGAATCCTGCGGCTGTCATCTGCGTGAAGAATCCCAGACCGAAGAAAATGAAGCCCTTCGTGACGATGAAAATTATCGCCATGTCGCCGCCTGGGAATATACCGGTTACGGCAAGGAACCAAAATTGAACAAAGAGCCGCTAACCTTTGAAAACGTTGAATTAACGCAAAGGAGTTACAAGTGACACACACAACCAACACCATCAATATAACGCTGAAGGTCTGGCGTCAAAAAGGACCCAAGGTCAGGGGCCGGTTCGAAACAATTCCGGTCAACGACATCCATACCCACATGTCCTTTCTGGAGATGCTGGATGTAGTCAACGAACAGTTGGCCCTTGATGGAAAAGAACCCATTGAATTCGATAACGATTGCAGGGAGGGTATCTGCGGCATGTGTGGCTGTGTGGTCAACGGTACGGCTCATGGCCCTGAAAAAGCCATGACCCTGTGCCAACTGCATATGCGCAAATTTAAAAATAATGACACCATCGTTGTGGAACCGTTCAGGGCCAGGGCATTTAAGGTCGTCAAGGACCTGATCATCGACCGCAGCCTTCTGGACAAAATCATTCAGTCCGGGGGATATGTGTCCATGAATGTCGGCGGCGCCCCGGATGCCAATAGCATCCCCATCGACCAGGTAACCGCCGAGAAAGCCATGGATGCGGCCGCCTGCATCGGTTGCGGCGCTTGCGTGGCCGCGTGCCCCAATGCATCGGCCATGCTGTTTGTCAGCGCCAAGATATCCCAACTGGCCCTGCTGCCCCAGGGACGGCCCGAAGCAGCCCAGCGTGCAATAGACATGGTCCGCGCCATGGATGCCTGTGGCTTCGGCAACTGCTCAAATGAACGGGAATGCGAAAACGTATGCCCCAAAGAAATTTCAATTGTCAATATCGCCCGACTGAATCGTGAATTTTTTAAGGCATCTTTTATTTCAGATGCCGCGTAAGATGAATTTTAAATTTTGAGTGATGCGTGCTGAATGATGAATATGGTATTCTATCTATTTATAAAAAACAGCACCTATCGATACCATATTCAGCATTCAGCATTCGACTTAAAATGGTATTCTGCTTTTTTATAAAAGACAGATCATAGCGATTCCAAAATTCATCATTCAGCTTAAGGTGAGCCGTACATATTATGAAAACATGGCATACCCTATCAAGTAAATTTATAGAACTGCTTGCTGCAAAAACAACCTGGCCGGGCATATTTTTAAAAACCCTCATAGTTCTGGCAGCTACCTTCATAGTCTGGGTGATTATAAAAAAGGGTCTTCTCGTTGTTGCAAAACGGCTAAAAAAATTCAGCCTGTTTGATATTAACGATGAGTTGTTTATTATCATCCGTATATCCATTCGTTATTTTTTAATTCTTATTGTAGGAACATATCTGATTCGACTGTTTGGTATTACCTTTCTGGAGAATACATTTCATGCCTTATTGATCATTCTAATTGCCGCACCCATCAAAGATTTTTTCATCATTACCCTGAAGTATCTGGAACATAGCATTGCCGAAAAAACAGAAACCAAAGTCGACAATATTATCTTTGACCTTCTCAACAAATTTGCAGGGGTCATTGTTTATGCCTTCGCAATTGTTCTGGCGCTTGATATACTGGGCATAAATGTCATGCCGTTTATTGCCGGTGCCGGTATTTTAGGTATCGCCGTCGGTTTTGCCGCAAAAGACACCCTGTCCAACCTGATTGCCGGTGTCCTTCTGATTATCGATCGCCCATTTGAGATCGGCGATCGAATCGAGGTGTGGAGTGCCCCTGCCGGAAGTTCTACCTGGGGCGATGTAATTGATATCGGTCTGCGGGCCACGAAAATCAGAACAACGGATAATATCGTCATCATCATTCCCAATAATGAAATCATGACCCGTGATATCGTGAACTACACGATTATTTCATCTAAAATCCGTGTCAGAATCAATATCGGAATCGCCTATGAGTCGAACTTGGAAACCGCCAAAGCCGCAATTATAAGCGTTGCTCAAACCGTAAACTGGGTAGCTAAAAATCCGGCTCCAAAAGTTGTCGTCCGCAATTTCGGTGAATCTT
>Ga0307990_1002213_pt1 | contig 15699 bp, 17 predicted proteins | sample EllFjometagen129_FD_203168 | JGI IMG/M metagenome (GOLD analysis project Ga0307990, IMG submission 203168) | Marine microbial communities from Ellis Fjord, Antarctic Ocean - #129 | ecosystem: Environmental > Aquatic > Marine > Unclassified | place: Southern Ocean | collected 2014-10-08
ACTTTGACATCCATCACAATTCCATGGCTACCGGGCTTGGCGCGCAGGGATGTGTCACGAACATCGGCCGCTTTTTCACCAAAAATGGCGCGCAGCAGGCGTTCTTCCGGAGCCAGTTCGGTTTCGACTTTCGGTGTGATTTTACCCACGAGAATATCGCCAGGCTTCACTTCCGCACCGATTTCGATGACTCCTTCATGATTCAAGTTTTTCAAAGCGTCTTCACCGACATTCGGGATGTCGCGAGTGATTTCTTCTGGGCCCAGCTTGGTATCGCGGGCGCCGCACTCAAACACTTCAATATGAATAGATGTGTAGACATCCTCTTTCACCAGCTTTTCGCTGATCAGAATGGCATCCTCAAGTTATATCCGCACCACGGCATAAACGCGACAGTGACGTTGCGACCGAGAGAAAGCTCCCCTTGATCGGTCGCAGGACCATCCGCCAACACCTGGCCTTCTTTGACCTTTTCGCCTTTTTTTACAATCGGTTTTTGATTCAGGCAGGTTCCCGCGTTGGAACGCATGAATTTACGCAGATCGTATTCCCGATAATCCTCTTTCGGCGTTTTCTTTTTGACGGGCATTTCCCCATCTTTTGAAACGACGATTTTATCACCGGAAACGTAGGCGATTTTTCCTGACATTTCAGAAACAACCAATACCCGGGAGTCACGAGCCAGGCGGCCTTCAATCCCTGTTCCAACAAACGGACGGTCAGAGACCATCAGCGGAACGGCTTGGCGTTGCATATTTGAACCCATGAGTGCGCGGTTCGCATCATCGTGCTCAAGAAACGGAATGAGTCCGGCGGCGATACTCACCACCTGCTTCGGAGAAACGTCCATGTACTGTACTTCGGACGGCTCGACTTCGATAAAGTCGGCACGAGCCCGAACCATTACGCGATCGTTCTGAAAGGTTCCGTCTTCGTTGAGCGGCGCATTGGCCTGAGCGATGACAAATTTTTCTTCTTGGTCAGCGGTCAGCGAGTCCACTTTGTCGGTCACGCGGCCCTTCACCACTTTGCGATACGGAGTTACAATGAAACCGTATTCGTTGATTCGCGCAAATGTACTGAGCGAGGAGATCAAACCAATGTTTGGACCCTCGGGCGTTTCAATTGGGCAAATACGTCCGTAATGCGAGCTGTGTACGTCTCGAACTTCGAAGCCAGCGCGGTCGCGGTTCAGTCCGCCCGGTCCAAGAGCCGAAAGACGGCGCTTGTGCGTCAATTCAGAAAGCGGGTTAGTCTGATCCATGAACTGGCTGAGTTGCGAACGACCAAAGAAATCTTTGATCACAGCTGAAAGCGCTTTGGGGTTGATCAGCTTCTGCGAGGTGAGACGATCGACGGTTGTGTCGAAAATGGTCATACGCTCTTTAACGAGGCGCTGAATGCGGGCAAGACCCACACGGCACTGCCCTTCGAGCAGTTCCCCAACGGTCCGGATACGACGGCTTCCAAGATGATCAATATCATCGAGAATTCCGCGACCCATCTTGACGTCAATCAGGTGACGAACAGCTTCGACCACATCTTCTTTGTCCAGCGTCAAAACCGTGGCTTTGGTGCCGAGTTTCTGCTGCACTTTGTAGCGACCCACGCGGCTCAGGCTAAAGCGAGCTTCATCAAAGAAAAGTCGCTTGAGCATCTGGCGGGCACTGGCGGTGGTCGGAGGGTCACCGGGGCGCAGTTTCTGGTAAATTTCCTTCAGCGCTTCATCCACGTTGCGCGAGGGGTCCTTCTGAATACTTTTCAGAAAAAGACCTTCGTCCCAGGATACATTGACGACATCGACGCTCTTGTATCCGGCGAGTTTCATGCGGTCGATCATGTCGAGAGTCAACGCATCGTAACGACGACCAATGACCGAGTCCGAGTCGCTGTCGATCACATCCTCTTTAAGAACGAATCCAGCCAGTTCTGATTCATCGCTGACCCGGTTTTTCAGGGAGAAGTTCTCAAGACTATAGTAGAGATTGAGGATTTCTTCGTCGGTTTCATACCCGAGCGCCCGCAGGAACGTCGAGGCGAGGAATTTTCTACGCCGACGTTTACGGTCGAGATAGACATAAAGGAGTTCGGAGGTATCGAACTGGGTTTCGACCCAAGAACCATGATCCGGAATAATACGGAAAGAATAAAGAAGCGTTCCATTGGGATGAGTCGTGCGCTCGAAGCAGATGCCCGGCGAACGGTGAAGCTGGCTCACGATCACCCGCTCGGCGCCATTGATCACAAAGCTTCCGCGTTCTGTCATCAACGGAATTTCACCCATAAAGAGTGTATCTTCGCGGATGTCTTCGTTTTCACGCAAACGGAATGTGACGTAGAGTGGGGCCGAAAAGGTTTCGCCCTCTTTGACCGACTCAATATAGGAGAGCTTAGGCTCTTTAATTTCGTAGCTTACGAAGTCGAGGGCAATTTGACCATCGTAGCTCTCGACAGGAAACGCATCGCTCAGAACCGCCTGCAGACCGATTTTTTTACGGCGCGACGGAGCGACTCCCTTCTGGAGGTAATCCACATAGGAGTTTGTTTGAAGCTCAATCAAGTCCGGAGCTTCAATTACATCGGTGAGTTTTCCAAAGTTTTTTCTTTCAGCCATTCGATCTCCTTCAGGAGTTTGATCGGGACAGTTCACACCGGACACTCTTTTAAAGAGTGCCCGGACACACGACGTCTAACCGCCGAAAACACAGAAGATCCGACGGCCAAAGGCCGCCGGAAACAACCGCATAAAGGCGCCGTTACTTGACTTCGACAGTGGCACCAACAGCTTCGAGCTGTTCTTTGATCGCGGTGGCTTCTTCTTGAGTCACGCCTTCTTTGATCGCCTTCGGGGCTTCATCAACAAGACCCTTAGCTTCTTTGAGACCCAGGGAAGTGATTTCACGAACCGCTTTAATCACCTGGATTTTCTGGGAACCCGGAACCGTCAGAACGACATCGAATTCGGTTTGTTCAGCGGCAGCTTCTTCGCCACCAGCAGCGCCAGCAGCAGCTACGGCAACGGGGGCAGCAGCAGATACGCCGAGACGATCTTCAAGAGCCTTTACTAGATTGGAAAGTTCCAATACAGAGATGGTTTCGATCCAGTCAACGAATTCGGCCATTTTGCCTTCGAGTTTGACTTCTTCTTTTACTTCTTCTTTTACTTCTTCAGCCATTTTTCTTCCTCCACATGTGAATTGAATCAATACATTTAAATATAACGTCTTTACGCCGCTTGTTCTTTTTTCTCGCTTACAGCGTTCAGCACGTACAGCAAGCTGCAAACTTTCTGGTTCATCACGCCGACAACCTGAGTCATCGGTGCCGCTAATGTACCCACCAGTTTCGCTTGAAGTTCTTTTTTGCCCGGCAGTTTTGCCAAGGTCACGACATCTTCCGCCGAAAGAACCGAGCCTTCGAGAACGCCACCCTTTAGAACCGGGGTCTTGTTTTCCGCGGAAAACTTTTCCAAAATTTTAGCCACTTCAACCACATCACTGCTTCCGCAGATCATCGTGGTGGGACCGGTCAACGTGCCAAGATCTTCGCAGATCCTGACCAGCATACGGTTTTTAACCACTTTAGATTTTGCCTCTGCACCGCTCAGCTGTTTTTTAAGTTCCAGCGTTTGGGGCATGCTCATGCCCGTGCAGTCTGCCAGCAACATATAAAGCGCACCGGAGATACTCTCCTCCACTTCGTTATACATGGCCTGTTTTTCGGGGCGTAAAGTTTTCTTTTCTGTGCTCATGACGGGGTGTCCTTCTTAATTAAGCATCCGCAGTTTCTTTCACGGCGACATGCAGGCCCGGGCCCATGGTCGTCGCGATGGTGCAACGTTTGATGAAAATACCTTTGCCGGAATCCGGTTTCGCAGAAAGAACCGCATCGTAAATGGAGCGGAAGTTCTCTGCGAGGGCTTCGACCGTAAAGGAACGTTTTCCAAACGGAACCAAGATGTTGGCATTGCGGTCCATACGGAACTCAACACGTCCAGCTTTGAGCTGGGTTACAGCCGATGCGGTATCGTCTGTCACCGTTCCGGTTTTCGGGTTCGGCATCAAGCCGCGCGGTCCGAGAATACGGGCAACCTTACGAACTTCTTTCATGGCATCCGGCGTGGCCACCACGACATCAAAGTCCATCCAGCCCCCTTTAACCTTTTCGAGCAGGTCTTCGAAGCCGACTTCGATGGCTCCGGCACCGCGAGCGGCCTCGGCGGCATCGCCGGTGGCGAACACGATGACGCGAACGTCTTTACCGGTTCCATTTGGAAGCGCCACGGTGGAGCGAATCGACTGATCCGACTTCGTCGCATCGAGCCCCGTCCGAATGGCGAGTTCAAAAGTTTCGTCAAAATTTGCGGTCGGGTTTTCTTTAAGGAATGCAATCGCCTCCTCAACGGAATAGATATTCTCTTCCGAAACCTTCTCTTTCACTGCGCTATATTTTTTTCCGTGTGCCATAGCTATTTGACCTCTATTCCCATGCTGCGGGCGGTGCCTTCGATGATGCGACAAGACGCATCTAAATCGTTGCCCGTCAAATCCGCTTCTTTAATTTTCACAATCTCTTCAATCTGTGCGCGAGTTACCGTGCCGACTTTGTCGCGATTCGGCACACCTGATCCCTTGGCAATGGCGGCTGCTTTTTTGAGCAGAGCCGATGCCGGCGGGCTTTTGGTGACATAGCTGAATGAACGATCCTCATAGACAGTAATGACCACGGGGATAATCATCCCAGCATCCTGCTGCGTAGCGGCATTAAACGCCTTGCAGAATTCCATGATATTCACGCCGTGCTGACCCAGTGCCGGACCTACCGGCGGTGCAGGATTGGCCTTACCGGCCGGAATCTGCAACTTGATCATTCCCATTTCTTTTTTTGCCATACGAAAACTCCGCTCTTATTCGGACGCTTTGTCCGCCTGCCAATATTCCAGCTCTACGGGGGCTGAGCGTCCAAAAATCGCCACGGAAACTTTCATTTTTCCATGATTCGGATCCACTTCTTCAACCACTCCATTAAAATTCATAAACGGCCCGTCGGTGATTTTAACCGTCTCACCCGGCTCAAATAACACCTTCGGTGTCACTTTTTCCTTCTTCTCTTCGACCTGATTCAAAATGCTATCGACTTCGTCGTCGCGCAATGGAACGGGGGCTACGCCTCCGATAAAACCAATCACACTCGGTGTTTCCTGAATAAAAGCCCAGGTCTCCGCAATTAACTTTTTATCCGCATCATACAACGCCACATTGGCCAGCACGTAGCCGGGAAAAAACTTACGGGCACGCGTGGTTTTCTTTCCGTTCTTCACTTCCGAAATATTTTCGGTCGGAATCAGAATTTCCCCAACGTACTCTTCAAACTCTTCCTGCTGCACCCGGCTGGCGATATTCGTCTGCACCTTCTGCTCATGCCCGGAGAGCGTATGTAAAACAAACCATTGCTTGTCCATATTTGTTCTTTCTCCGCTTAGCGCAGAACCGCTCGTAAAAGTCCCATCAATGCGGTGTCGCTCAATCCGACAAACACGCCCAAAATAATAACCGATACCACCACGACCATCGTTGAGCCCATTAGCTCCTTACGAGTCGGCCACGTACATTTCTTCAGCTCGGCTTTCACCTCGCCCAGAAATGTCTTCAATGCATTGATTAATTCAATAATTTTTTTCATTTCAAAACCTCAAAGAAACTGGCAGGCCAGAAGGGAGTCGAACCCCTAACCCCCGGTTTTGGAGACCGGTGCTCTGCCAATTGAGCTACTGGCCTACGGAACTCTTCAAATTATTTCGTTTCCCTGTGCAGTGTGTGCTTGCGGTCATGGGGGCAATATTTATTGCGCTCGAGACGGCCCGTAGAAATTTTCTTGTTCTTCGTGGTCGTGTAATTGCGACGCTTACATTCTGTGCAAGCCAACGTAATGATATCTCTCGCCATGATCTTCGCCCTCTTTACTGTCGTTGATAAACCGGTGATGCATCCACACGATGCGAACACATCACCCTGCTCAACGTTTCGTTGATTCGTTTATTTAACGATTTCGGTCACACGACCAGCACCCACAGTGCGTCCACCTTCACGAATCGCGAAGCGCATGTGCTGCTCCATCGCGATCGGAACGATCAGTTCGACGTTCATGGTGACGTTATCGCCAGGCATGACCATTTCCACACCTTCGGGAAGGGTGATGTCACCGGTAACGTCCGTTGTACGGAAGTAGAACTGCGGGCGATATCCTTTGAAGAACGGAGTATGACGTCCGCCTTCTTCTTTGTTCAGGATGTAAACCTCAGAAGTGAAGGTTGTGTGCGGGTTGATGGAACCGGGCTTCGCCAGGACCTGACCACGCTCAACTTCTTCTTTCTTCGTACCACGCAGCAGGCAGCCGACATTGTCACCAGCCCGACCCTCATCGAGGATCTTGCGGAACATTTCAACACCCGTGCAGGTGGTTTTAACCGTGTCTTTCAGACCCACGATAGCCACTTCATCGCCGGTATTAACAATTCCGCGTTCGATACGACCCGTAACCACGGTTCCGCGACCTTCAATCGAGAACACGTCCTCGATCGGAAGAAGGAAGGGAAGATCCGTAACACGTTCCGGCTCCTCAATGTAGCTGTCAAGAGCTTCCATCAGTTCCTGAATGCAGGCCGCTTCGGGGCCGGACGGGTTTTCGATAGCCGGCAGTGCAGCGCCGCGAATCACCGGAATATCATCACCCGGGAATTCATATTTAGAAAGCAGTTCGCGAACTTCGAGTTCCACGAGGTCGAGAAGTTCTTCGTCGTCCACGAGGTCACATTTGTTCATGAACACCACAATAGCCGGCACACCGACCTGACGAGCGAGCAGGATGTGCTCACGGGTCTGGGGCATCGGTCCATCCGAAGCAGACACACAGAGAATTGCGCCGTCCATCTGCGCAGCACCCGTGATCATGTTCTTCACATAGTCGGCATGTCCAGGACAGTCAACGTGAGCGTAATGACGTTTGTCGGACTCGTACTCAACGTGCGACGTCGCGATGGTCATAATTTTGGATGCATCGCGGCGGCCCTGAGACTCAGAAGCTTTTGCGACATCATCGTATGCGATGTATTCACTAAGACCTTTTTGACCCTGTACACAGGTGATCGCTGCGGTCAGCGTTGTTTTACCGTGGTCAACGTGACCGATGGTACCGACGTTAACATGCGGTTTTGTCCGTTCGAATTTATCTTTAGCCATGACTAGTTCCTCCTGATCCCTTGTTTCCTGTCTAATTCACAAATCTATTCTTCTGTGATGGAGCCCATGAGCGGAGTCGAACCGCTGACCTCATCCTTACCAAGGATGCGCTCTACCAACTGAGCTACATGGGCGGTAAATCCCCTGTGCTCGCATATCCATTTCAAAGACAATACTACGCAAAAACGCCGCCTCTGCTTTAATTCGTCTAAACAAAAAGCCGCTTTTTTACCCGAAATTCCTTTAAAAACCCCTCCGCAAACACCAACAAATCTTTGGTTCATCACACAAAGGGGAGCGACTTTAGCGAAAAAATGTTTTCTGTCAACTGTTTTGGGACAAATATTTACAACCATTTGTTTCCACCCTCTCGCCCCTTGCCCGCCTGCAAAAATAGCAAAAATTTGGGTTGCTAATAAACCCGGATACCCTATCTTGATAGTCACATTTAAAAACAGAGGGTTCCGACCCTATTATCAATAGCGAACAACCGAGTCTCAACCGGCTCAAAGAAGGAGAAAAATTATGATCAAAATTGGAGAAGCCATTCCCGAGCTCGAAATGGAAATATTCCAGAACGACGAGATCAAAAAAATCAAACTCTCAGACTATAAGGGAAAATGGTTGGTATTGATGTTCTACCCGGCCGACTTCACCTTCGTCTGCCCGACCGAACTTAAAGATGCCGCCCTGATCTACGACAAATTCCAGGCCGCCGATGCCGAACTCATCAGCGTCAGCACCGACACCGCCTTTGTCCACAAAGCATGGCACGACGAATCCGAAGCCATTAAAACCGTCACCTACCCCATGGGTGCCGACCCGACCGGCAACGTCAGCCGCGCCTTCGGCGTCTATATAGAAGAAGAAGGCCTCGCGCTGCGCGGCACCTTCGTCATCGACCCCGATGGCATCCTCAAAACCATGGAAGTACACGACCTCGGCATTGGTCGCAGCGCGCCCGAAGCGCTCCGCAAACTCGAAGCCGCCAAATTCGTCCGTGAATTCGGTGATCAAGTCTGCCCCGCAGGCTGGCAACCCGGTGGCGACACCCTCACGCCCGGCATCGACCTCATCGGAAAAATCTAACGATCCAGGGGGATTCGTTCATAAACCCAGCCCGACCGTTCGTAAGAGCGGTCGGGGTTTTTGTTTTTTAACGTAGACGCGGTGTCTCGAAGACCCTCGACTCTTCGGGGCCCACCGCGTTCGACCCTGCAAAAGAAACGCGGTGAGGACACCGCGTCTACATTTCTCAGAACATCCAACGCAGTTGGTTTCCAATCCTTGGAAAAATAAGTGGGTGCAGGCTCAGCCTGCTATTTGATGAAGCGGATGCAGAGCGGGATTTTGTAGTCTTCGCCCTTATACGCTTTCACTGCGGCAACGATGGAAAAGACCATGTAGGCAATGATGACCGCCGGAAGCAACAGAATCCCCACCACCACAAAACAACTCATCCATGCAACGCAGGCAAAGATCACATACGAGATCTGAAAGTTGAGCGATTCCTTGGCGTGCTTTTCAACGTATGCATCTTCGCCCTTTTTCAGCAGCCAGATAATAAGCGGAACAATAAAGGTGGTGCTGGTAACAAGTGGTATAAGGTATGAACAGAGTGAAAATGTTCTTTGTTCATTGGTGAGTCCAGATACCGGCGCCTCGGTTACCAGAGCCTGTGTTTCCTGAACCTGTTCTTCTTCATTCGTTGTAGGGACTTCATTTTCCATTTTCTTCTCCTTAGGTTACTGAATATACTCGGCAGTGTAGCGAAAGACGCGAAGTGTGTCAGACCAATATCCGGCAGGGAGTCCGGCTTTTAACTTAAGATGCTCAAAAAACATTTCGGTTTCGGGAAGCTCTTCCCAAACGCTCGGCAAAAACGTTCCCTTCTGAAACCCCTCCTGCAAAATTAATCCGTCGATGCCGGGTCTTATTTGGCTCAACAGATCGGCTTCCGAGGAAAATGACATCTCTTCCGGCGGCGAGAGAACGGAAATACTGATTTTCAGATCGTCGAACTCGTCGCGCGACAACGGTGGGAAGCGCGGGTCGTGAAACGCGGCCGCCACCGCGTTTTCGGCAACGTCTTCGACGAGCGGACGACAGGCTTCGAGCATGCCAATGCATCCTCGCAGGTTTCCATCAATCGTCAGCGTCACAAATGTCGCCCGTTCCTCTTTCAACTCAGGATCGTCTCCAAGGTCTGGAAGACACCGAGTCTTGGCCTGCCGCTTTCTTCCAATCTTTGGAACTTTTGGGGCCGGCATTTCCAAGGCTTGGAAAATCGAATTACGCGCGATTATCAATAGAAATTTCTGGTGTTCTGTTTTCATTTTTCTATGTGCAGAGTGTAATATTTACCCTATAAAATGCTAGCTCCCTCTCTATAATCTGTTACAACCCTTCGCTACTTTTATTTAGGAAATATTTATGCACAACAAACAAACAAAAATCATCTGCACCCTCGCCGATAACCGGTGCGAACCGGAATTCATCCGCGAGCTGATCGATAACGGAATGAATGTGGTCCGCCTCAACACCGCGCACCTCACCCCCGCGAGCGCAACAAAAATACTCGAGGCCATCCGCAGCGTCTCGGATCGTATTGGCATTCTAATCGACACCAAAGGCCCAGAGGTCCGCACCTGCAATCTAAACGAATCCTTTGACGTAAAAACCGGCGACCGAGTGACCATCACAAAGACACCCGGCGGGAAAAACAGCTTTCAGGTGAATTACGATGAGTTTGTGGATGAGATCCCGGCGGGAAGCCAAATCTTAATTGACGATGGCGATCTCGAACTCATCGTAGAGCATCAAGCGCCAGAAGGCCTCATTTGCATCGTACAAAATGACGGAGTCATCCAAAATAAGAAGAGCCTGAATGTTCCCAATGTCCACCTGCGGCTACCCACTCTGACCGAACAAGACGCAGCGTTTATCGATTGGGCAACCCAGAACGACATCGACTTCATTGCCCACTCCTTTGTTCGCGACCGCGACGACGTGATGGCGATTCGAAGCATTCTTGAGATGCGTAAAAGCGACATAAAAATTATCGCCAAGATTGAGAACCGGGAGGGCGTCGACAACCTCGATTCCATTCTCGATGTCGCGCACGGGGTCATGGTGGCCCGTGGCGATTTGGGCATCGAAATTCCCGCAGAAGAGGTTCCCTCCATTCAGAAGCAAATCATCCGCACCTGCATTCAACGCATCAAGCCCGTGATCACGGCCACCCAAATGCTTCACTCGATGATCGAAAACCCGCGCGCCACCCGCGCGGAAGTCAGCGATGTGGCCAACGCGATTCTGGACGGAACCGACGCGTTGATGCTCAGCGGTGAAACCGCCTACGGGAAGTTCCCCCTAGAGTCCGTCCAAACCATGTCCAACATTGCTCATGCGGTGGAGGAGAAAAAAGAGACGATCCGCACCTCGGAATCGACCTCGTCGATCAATCCGACGGAGCTCGCAGAAAACAATCTGGCCAAAGCGGCGGCAACCTGCGCCGCGAATATGCCGATCCAGGCGATCATCACCAGCACCAAATCCGGTGAAACAGCCCGCCTATGCTCCTCCTATCGCGGACAGACCCCCATCTTTGCTCTTTCAGAAAGCATGCAAACCGTCCGCAGGCTCTCACTCAGTTATGGCGTTCATGCGAGACAAATCAAGGTGCCGAAAACAACAGATGAGCTGGTGAAAGTCTGTCTGAACGAGTTGCTGGAAGAGGGAAAAATTAACGCCGAGCAGTTGATTGTCTTTCTCGGTGGCGGACAGATCTACTCACACCACACCAACTTCATGCAGATTGAAACTCCGCACATCCTGCTGACGAAATAGGGCTCATTCGTAAAAGGCAAAGGCACCGTAGCCGACAACTTGATCTTTCGGGCCAGCCGTGTCGCCGGAATTTCTTACGTCGAGCAGTTCGGCTCGCAGGCTCTTTTGTTTGGCGAAATGGAGCAACCCGGCAATAGGGATGAGCCCGCAGGCATTGTCACTATCGAGTCCTCTCGGCTCAAGGTTCACAATGGCCCTCGACGTGGCCTGGTCTTTTGCACGGGCCTGTTCGTAGCTTTCGTAGTGACTGAGATCGGAACTGATAACGATCAGTGTTTCGGAGCCGCCCCAAAGTGCGTCGAGCACATCGGCCACCTCCTCTTTAGTGGCATCGCCAACGACCAAGGGAATCAGTTTGAATTCGCCGAGCACGGTTTGCAAAAAGGGAAGCTGCAGCTCCAGACTGTGCTCCAACTCGTGAGCCGTATCATTCACCGGAAGTTCAGCCGGTCTTTCTAACGGCACATCGCCGAGCGGGGTGCGCCAGAGTTCAGCAGAACTTGCGGCCATGCCATGAAGAAAAACGTGGTGTGACGGGCCGAGAAGCACAACCCGTTCAATTCCATCTGGAAGAATCTGCGCATAGGCACTGGCCGCAATCGAACCGGAGTAGATCGTTCCCGCGTGCGGAACAATGATGGCTTTCGGCGACAATCCTTCTTGAGGTGTAGCCTCCGCCAAAAACCCTTCGATCTGCGTTTGCAGCTCGCTGGGATCAGCCGGGTAAAACATTCCCGCCACAGCAGGCTCTCTGACCTTCTCACTCATAGCGGCATTTAATCAAATTTTTGACGGGATAACAGGACAATGAGCAACAGAGATTTTTCACATGGAGATAACGAAGGAAACAAAGGGCTTAATAGCAGGCAGGATGCCTGCGGTACGCATGACAGACTCTCGGCTTCGTTTTCTTTGTTTGCTCTATGTAAAAGGCCTTCTTATGATCTGGGCATGAAAACGGCACGGTACTGGCACCTTCGAAAAGACGGGCTAATTGAATGTGATCTCTGTCCGCGGCACTGCCACGTTGCAGAGGGCAAGCGCGGTGCGTGCTTTATCCGGCGGCGGATCGGTGACGAGCTGATTGCTGAATCGTACGGCCGCGCCTGCGGGTTAGCCGTGGATCCAATTGAGAAAAAGCCGCTCTATCACTTTCTGCCCGGATCGAGTGTTCTCTCCTTCGGAACCGTCGGCTGCAACCTGACCTGCGGCTTCTGTCAAAATTTCCATCTAAGCCGCGCCGCATCCTTTGAAGGAACGCCCGCATCACCGGAGGAGATTGCCGAAGCCACCATCTCCCACACTTGCGCAAGTGTGGCATTCACCTATAACGAACCCACGGTCTTCTTTGAATATGCCGTCGACACCGCGAAAGCATGTCACGCGCGTGGACTCAAAACCGTGGCCGTGACCAACGGCTGGATTGAACCGGAGCCGCGCAAAGAATTTTTCGAACACATCGACGCGGCGAATGTGGATCTAAAGGCGTTCACGGAGCGTTTTTATACGAAACTGTGCGGCGCAACCCTTCAGCCGGTGCTCGATACCCTTCTCTATATAAAGAAAGAGACGGATATTCATCTGGAGGTGACAACCCTACTGATCCCCGGCCAAAACGACTCGCCCGCCGAAATCGATGCGATGACAAAATGGGCGGTCGTCAACCTCGGCCCCGACGTACCGTGGCACTTCAGCGCCTACCGCCCTACTCTGGAATGGAACGAGGCCCCGCCGACTCCGCTCGAAACGCTTTTGCAGGCCAAAGAAATCGCCGAGGCCAATGGTCTCCAATATGTCCACTTGGGAAATGTATTTTCTCGCTAAGACGCAGAGGACGATTGCCACTTCGTTGCTGTCGAATACGACAGCATATCTCGCAAGTTCGGTGCGCCGCATTACACCAAGTTCCGTTTACTTTCGGGACAAGGCCACCGAGACGGCGGCGATACGTACCGCTGGCGCCCCGCCCGCAAATACCGAAAGCTATCTGACAAGGAAGAAGCACTGTGCCGTGACGCAGTTATCGGCGGATGGCTTTGAGGAACTCGCGGATTTCGGGGGCGCGGAAGAGGACGCTGGCGAGCAGGTAGACCCCGCCCCCCGCGGCGATGCTGACCAGCACCGAAACGATCTGCCCAATTTTCCCAATGGATTCGGCAGGCTCACCACAGGCGGTTGAAAAAAGTCCGTGAACCAAAAGAACCACTACCGCCATGAGCGCGGCGGCGGCGAATGCGCGGATTGCTGTGGCTCCCACCTGTTTCCAGTCCGGTCTGCCAATGCGCCGCTGAAGGATGAGCGCCAGACAACTCATGCTAAACACCGATGAAAGCACGGTGGCAAAGGCGATCCCAGCGTGCTTGACCGGCTGCGGGAGAGTCAGAATGAACGTGATGTTTAGGATCAGGTTGATCCCCACTGCGAGCGCACCGACTTTGACGGGTGTTTTCGTGTCCTGCATACCGTAAAAGGCGGGGACAAATACTTTGGCGAGACTGAATACGATCAGACCGGGGGCGTAGCATTGTAGCGCGATGGCCGTCATCCACGTGGAGGCCTCACCGAATTCTTTCCATTCAAAAATCATCTGTACGATGGGGTGCGCGAGGACGAGCAGTCCGACGGCGGCGGGGATCATGATGAAGAGAAGGTGGCGGATTCCGTCGGCGACGCCCTCACGAATTTGCTCACGATCGTGAGTAGATTCGTGACGAGAAAAAACGGGGAGCAGAACCGTGCCGAGCGCGGTGGCAAAGATCCCGAGCGGAAGGTAAATGAGCCGCTCACTAAAGAAGAGCGCGGAAGGCGCTTCGGCACTCACCCACATGGCGAGGAAGCGATCGATCATGACGTTAAGCTGAAGAACTGCCATGCCCAGCGCAGCGGGGCCCATTAAACAGAGGATTTTCTTCACCTTGTCGTTTGTTTCTCTTTTTCCAATCATTGGAAGAGCAGGCGAGGCGCCTGCAGTACGTTTTTTGAAGGGTCGCCAGCCAAAGTGACGGAGGACGGGCCACTGCACCGCCCACTGCAAAAAGCCGGCCAAGAGAACGGCCCAGGCGACGGCGCGTATTTTTTCTTCGGGCGAGTTTCCAATGTTTGGAACAACGAACAGCAGAGTCCCGATCCAGAGGATATTGAGAACCGATGGTGCGAAGGCGGAAACGGCAAAATGATGGAAGGAATTGAGAATGCCCATGGAGACGGCGGCCAGGCAGATAAAGATCATATAGGGCATCATGATCTGAAGCAGTTCAAGCACGGCAGCGGTTTTCGGGCTGGCGACCGATACGGTGGCCGCAAAAAGAATGACCCCGGCGGTGATCAGCGTCAGCACGACGGCGAGGATGGAAAAGACGCGATTGATCAGCACCCATGCGGCATCGTCGCCCTCTTTTTCGCGGGTTTCAACGAGAACGGGAACGAGAGCGGAGGAGAGAGCGCCCTCCCCAAACAGGCGGCGGAACAGATTCGGGATGGTAAAGGCGACCACGAAGGCGGACATGAAAATTGACGTACCAAAGAAGCCCGCCATCAATACATCGCGCGCCAAACCGAGCAGACGGCTGAGCGATGTAAAGCCGCTGACAACCCCGGCCGATCGGATGACTCGCCGTTTGTCCATTAGCCCTGTTCTCCCAGAGCAATCCACTTTTTACGGGTTGCGATGGCGGCGAACAGGATCACCAGCGCCATGATGGGGCCGACCCATCCGGTGGAGATCCATTCACTCGTTCCATAGAGCCAAACCATGGTTTGTTGGTTTTCAGTCAACTGGCGGAAAAGCATCATGATCCAAACCCACCCCGTATGAAGCCCAATGGCAACGTAAACCGATTTGGTCCAGCTCGTCAGCGAGCCCAATACCAGCCCCATACAAAGGAGCGTAGACATTTCGATTCCCACCGTTCCGCTGGCACCCGCAAAGGGTTGCTGGTACAAAAGGAATCCGGAATACCACTGGTTAAGGATCTCCGGCTCTGCGGGCTTAATAAAATGAATGACTGCAAACAGAACGCTGGTGATCAAAATGCCAGCCACCCGTCCGAGCCCTGTGGAGAGCGCGCTCAACACCACCCCGCGGAAAAGGGTCTCTTCGAGAATGCCGATCAATAACCCGCCCAGTAGAATTTTTAGGATGCCCGCCATCATTTGCGCCCCAGAAAGCGAGCCGCCGTCCCATGCATAAACGCCCAAGGCAACCCCCAGCAAGTACACCACCAACATACTGGCCATCGCCACGCCCAGCGCGCCGGCGAAAAGCTTGATGCGATCCGGACGGCGCGGCCACCCGAGACTATCGAGAGAGCGCAACCCGCTCAAGCGACAGGAAATGGGCAGGAACAATAGGATGAGAATTAAGACCACGCGGTCGTTCACTCGACGAAACGGCGAGGTAAAAACGGAGTCGGCGATATCGGCCAAGAACGTGTGAGTGCCGGCCTCTTCACAGGCGTGAACCCAATCCATCACCTGCGGAGATTGGCTTTGAATCGCCTGATAAATCCAGGGCGTCATCAGCGCGGACAGCAGTGGCGCGGCTATAAAGATGAGAAGCAGGGAAATCAGCGGTTTAAAGCGGTCTTTGTTCATCATATTTTCCAAAGGGCTG
>Ga0307990_1002215_pt1 | contig 15695 bp, 7 predicted proteins | sample EllFjometagen129_FD_203168 | JGI IMG/M metagenome (GOLD analysis project Ga0307990, IMG submission 203168) | Marine microbial communities from Ellis Fjord, Antarctic Ocean - #129 | ecosystem: Environmental > Aquatic > Marine > Unclassified | place: Southern Ocean | collected 2014-10-08
GCCCAAGAAGGCCCCATTTGACCTGTACCAGGCAGACTACAAGCCAGGCGTCAAGCTCTACGTCAAGCGCGTGTTCATCACGGACGACGAGAAGACCCTGCTGCCCACGTACCTGCGATTTATCCGAGGTATCATTGACTCGGAAGACCTGCCGCTGAACGTCAGTCGCGAGATCCTGCAGCAAAATCAAACACTCGCCAGTATCACAAAGGCATCCACCAAGAAGCTCTTGGGTGAATTTTCGGATCTTGCCAAAAACAACGAAGATCAATATCAGCAATTCATTGAGCAATACAACCGTCCCCTCAAAGAAGGCCTGTATGGCGACTTTGAAAATCGGGACACTCTGCTCGAACTGGTTCGATTCAAATCTACCAAGGAAGAGGGCCTCACCAGTCTGGCTGCCTACAAAGAACGTATGCAAGAGGACCAGAAGGGCATCTACTATGTGACTGGTGGTAATGAAGAAACCCTGCGAAACTCACCACTCCTTGAAACCTACAAGGCCAAGGACATTGAAGTCCTCATCCTGGACGACGAGATCGATGAGATCGTGATTCAAGCGGTGCCCAAATACAATGACATTGATATCAAGGCCATTAACAAGAGTGACACAGCCGATGATCTGAAGACAGAGAGCGACAAGGACAAAGAAAAAGAAGTTGCACCGCTGATGAAAAAGATCAAGAAGGTCCTGGGTGACCGTGTCAAGGACGTGGTGCCCTCCAATCGCCTCACAGACTCTCCCTCTTGTATTGTGGCCGATGCCGATGACCCCACGCTCCAGATGCAACAGATGCTGAGATCCATGGGCCAGACCGAGATGCCCGAGATCAAACCGATCCTTGAGGTAAATCCGACGCATCCCATCGTGGTCAAACTGCTGGAAAAAATGAAAGATAAGGCCCTACTGGAAGATGTCAGCAATCTTCTGCTCGAACAGGCCATGCTCGTAGAAGGTGCCAAAGTCAAAAAACCGGCCGACTTTGTCAAACGTCTCAACCGGATTTTGGAAAAAGCCTTGTAGTCGACAAAAATACACCAGATGATATTTCAAGACCAAGGGCTCGCTCGAAAAGACATGTGATTTTTTTGAGCGGGCCCTATGTCTTTGATTCATCCACATTCTCGTGGTCGTTGTCACGCAGTAGCCCTCCGAGAATGCGACCATCCTTTGGAATATGCACTGTGATATATTCACCCTTCGCTTTTTGTATGTACGCATGATCAAGCAGACCGTCAAAGAGAATGGTATCGTCCGCATGAAGCTCATAGGGAATACCATCAACCACCAGCTCTACGCAGCCACTCAGTACATAACAGAATTCAAGCACATCTTCGTGTAGTCCCATGACATGAACACAATCACCCGCATCCGCGGCTATTCGAATCAGTTTGCCGTGGGCATACCGAGCAATTCGACATTTCTCAAGCCCCTGCTCAGCCCTGCCCGAATCAGGAGATTGTTCATACTCTGATCGACGACGTTGGACAAGGCGATGCTCAGCCAGCGACACCAGACTACTTGTCGAGATTTGGAGTGTGCCAGCAATCGCATCCAAGGTTTTGAGAGACGGGTAAGTTTTGTTGGTTTCCAGGGCAGCCACTGTGGCGTAGGTCAAACCCGACCGTTCTGCCAATTGTTCAAGCGTCAGGTTCAGACGTCTGCGAAGAACACGTAATATCCTAAAGTTGTATGAACTATTCATGTGATATTCCTTGAAAGAACAGGTGACCCACCTGGGTAAATAGCCTCTGCCAACTTTTCCCATGTCCCGCATATATCATCATTAACATATAATTGAAGCACCGCCTCTTTGGCCTTGGGAAAGGCAGTTCTGATTGCGTCGAAATCTCCGAGCAACCAAGCTTCCCCCTCCTCAATCGCAATGCAGAAGCGTGTTGGCCAGATAAGAGAGAAATCCCTGAGTCCAGTGCGTTGGGGAGAATACAAAACTGATCTCCGTCGGCCCAAGGTATCTGAGCTGACGGCTGAAAGTATCAATACGCCCCCTTGACCCGCATCTTTATGCTGTACAGCGAATCCATGGCCGTGATAAACAGGGTTTTTCGGTCCTTACCCCCAAAGCATACGTTGGCGGTCCAGCCTTCATCAATGGGGATCTGTGCGATTTTTTCACCCTTGGAATTAAATACGGTCACGCCGCGTCCGGTCAGATACAGATTCCCCTCGGCATCAAGGGTCATGCCATCTGATCCCATCTCGCAAAAGAGCGTCTTGTTGGCCAGTGTGCCATCTGGTTGGGCAGCGTATCGGTAGGTCTTACGACCGCCAATATCCGCCACATAGAGAGTCTTGCCGTCCGGTGTCCCAATAATACCATTGGGTTGGCGTAAATCGGTGACCACCGGCGTCAATGTCTTCCTGTCAGCGGTGAGATAATACACGTACTGGCCTGGCTGCGGCATGGTCTTGTGCTCCCACCAGTCTCGTTTGTAAAAGGGATCTGTAAAATAGATGCCCCCCTTGACGTCAAACCAGAGATCATTGGGGCCGTTGAGTCGCTTGCCGTTGTAGTCCTTGACCACAATAGTGGACAGATGGCCGTCCGAACTGATCTTCCACAGCTCATTTTTTTCGTCAGCACAGGCCCAAAGATTACCTTGTGCGTCAAAATACAAACCATTGGCCCGGCCCGGATTGTCATGAAACACGGACAACTTGCCCTCTACCGACCATTTATAAATCTTGTTGTTCGGTTGATCGGTGAAAAACACGTTACCTTCAGCATCACAGGCCGGTCCTTCAGTAAACTTAAACACCTCAGATAATGTGACCACCTTGGCACCCTTGGCAATCACAGAACCACCCTCCTGCGCGCAAGCTGCATTTACCACAAATAAAAGCCCCAATAAACTGAAAGATCCTGCACACCTGCTAAATATGTTCATGAGCGGTACCTCCATTATCATAAGTTATTTAAGCGTATGGATGAATTATACACAACGCCTGCACAATGTGAACAGCCAATTCGAGTCTGATTCTTATGCAATACTTCAGCCAAGTGAATCACTTGACCAAAGTGGTTCTGGGTTCATTTTCTCCTACCGACTCGATAGTGACCCCTGTTTTTCTTGTTGTTTCTGTCTTTGTTCTTTTTGCCTTTCTTACGGCCGGTATCGTCGTCATCATCACCCTGATCATCGTCACCGTCGTCTTCGTCATCATCATCGTCGCACTTTGGCCAGTCTTTTTTCCATATTTACTGCACTCTGAACCAAGATTTTTGCAGGCTTGATCTTCAGCTGAGTGGGACGGTAGGACAAGGGAAGCTTTCAGCGATCAGCCATCAGTTTTCAGCTCTTTTTGAGCCACCCCTCGCCTCCGGCTCAGCTTCACGGGGCGGTTAGACAGTTGACGGTGAAACAGTAGGGCGGGCGGGGCGACAGCCTATAAAGACTAGGAAACTTCAAATAGCTGAGTGCTGAAAGCTGACGGCTGATAGCTTTTTAAAAACCTTCTTACATTCTTTCCTTCTTAGCTTCTCTACAAAGGGCCAATAAGACTTAGGAAAACTCCAAATGGCTGAACGCTGAACGCTGACGGCTGATAGCTTTTTTAAGAACCTCCTCTTCCGTTCTTACATTCTTTCCTTCTTAGCTTCTCTATAAAGGACGACAGCCTATCAGAACAGAAAGATTCCAAATAGCTGAACGCTGAGAGCTGATGACTGAGAGCTTTTTAGAAACGGTGGGAATCTCTTCTTCCTTTCTTACGTTCTCCAAAACTCTGAGTGACTGGCCCGTGGCACGCACTGAACAGGTCAGAAGCAGCGTATCACCCCACCGCTTGAGATCCTGAACGGCAAAGGTCAAGCCGAGGACCTCGGTTGTGGCCAGGGCACGGTCCAGGCTGTATTCTGACCGAGAGACGGACTCCGACTCCACAATCTTAATGCCCTCCTGTTCAAATACGTCCGGCGGAATGATCAAGTCCATGGGCTGATCGTATTCGATCTCAATCAATTTCTCCTGCTCCCATTCCCCCTCAACACGGCGATACTCTTCGTAAGCCCTGACTCGGGGTGTACCGGATATCCAGTCGATCCATAGAAGATGTCGGGCATTAGAATTTTGACGCCTGTAACATCGATACATGGCACCTCGTACCTGTTTATCCCTGGAGGAATAGCGTCGACTCCATTTGAGAAAACAGGGCAGATCAGTCAGTTCTTGAGGCAACAAAGACTGTTCTGTTTTCTTTTCGACAGCATAGGTGTTGCCCTGCACATAATCGTATCGATATTCTCCATCATCGTACATATCAACAATCTGATTGTCACGAAGCGACTGAATGTGTGTACCTTTGCCTTTCTGATACCAAATTTCGCGGGCCTTGATGCGTTGGTCATCTTCAAAGCTATACCCAACAGCATGAATGCTCTGTGCCCGTTCAAATGCAAGCGTGGCCCGCCCATACATATCATTGCCTTGAAAGAACAGATAGATTGACAGAATCCCGATGAAAATCGATATGCCTATTAGACAGACCAAACCGATTCTCCAAAACAGTCGGGGAATTGGGGCACTGGCGATCCTGGGCGCTGCAATCCAGAGTCTCGAATCCAGCGACTCCAACTCTCTTAATGTTGAAATTGGCATTTTCAGTCCAAAGCGAATCACCAAGCCCAGAATTAAAGCACCAAAGGCGCTCCACCATATTATGGGAAATTGCAGAACAGACCCACTCATGAACCACCACTTCACATTACCTACTATCACAGCCAGGATTGCAGCAAACAGCGTGACCAAGAGTATCCCGGGCCAAAACAAATATTTATTCTCTTTATAGCGTGCCACTAGAGAAATGTCCTTGAGGCTCTTATTAGCATGTTCAGACAACTTATGCTTGAGTATCAAAATAATCTTCTGACTCTGTCCCAAGCGTGCGGCTAATCGTCGCGTCCAGGAAATCAGGACAATCCAGAATGCAAGTATCAAGAGGCCGAATACACTTACAAAGGGAATGTTCAGGGTTTCCAACAATGACTCGGACATATTCAAACCGATGAGTGCCACAATCCCAAAAAACATGGGGATCTGCACCAACCATTGGAGTTTCTTTGCGCGTTTCCGCTCTTGATTCAGAAGGGTCCTGAATTGGGTCAGTTCCTGTTCCGTGACACCTGCGGGATCAAGTCCATCCTGCTCTAGTAATGTATTTCTTAGATTATTCATGGCTCTTCTCCAATTCTTTTCGAAGAGAGTGTTTGGCGTGGAACAGACGAGACCGGACTGTGCCCAGGTGGATGTCCAGGACCAGAGCAATGTCCTTATATGACATATCTTCCAAAAAGAAGAGAGTCAGGATCTCCTTCTGAGGAGCCTTGAGCCTGTCCAGGCCCTGATGGACAAGGGCCGCATCCTCGTCTGAAAAATCGGGCTCTTCCTCGGAGGCAAAGGATTCCAGATGCTCGTTGGACAGCCCCACCCAGGGATCCTTGAGACGGGCCTTGGAAATCACTTCGTTGCGCGCAATTTTGTACAGCCAAGCCGTAAATGCCCTGGGCTCCCGCAGAGTCTTGACCTTACGAATCACCTTGACCCAGACATCCTGCAGCAGATCGTCCGTATGATCCAGCGACGAGGTCAATCGCCGAACATAAAACCTCAAACGCGGTTGATACTGCACAAAAACCGCTTCAAAGGCCGCATGTTCGCCTCGCTGGCATCGCCTGATCAAGTTGTCCAACGGCTCAGTGGTCTCCATGAGACTCTCCATAAAACATATCTGCTATGTATTAGGATGAGCTGTATTGCAAAAGGTTCAAGAAAAATCCCAAGACTTTGGAGAAATGAGGCATTTCATCAAAGTGGTTCGCGGGTCAAGAGTGTCCGCCGCACCCGGAGAGCCACCGACTGAGGTGCTGGGCACCCAGTCTGTTTCAAGGGACAGATGTTTGACATTAGTGCTTGCAGGCTCCTTCACAGTGAGTGACATACCAAGACCATCCGTGGTATTGTGCCAATCGTCCCTGTAACGGAAGTCGTGAATGACCTGGCCCAGGGCATCCTGCAATTCAATTCGTTCCCCACCATCGCTGAGACCACCGCGATACTCACCGGCGATTTGAGAGTCCGAAATCTGGGGATACCTGGTTTTAAATGCGACAGTATCCTTGACAACCAGGATAAATTCGTCCGCCACCAGTTCCAGGTCTGGAAAGACAAAGTCTATGCCCCGAACAAATTCCACCCTATCCAGGTTGATGGAGTCCGGCCCGATATTCTGCAGTTCGATGTATTCAGCATTGGGATCTATTGGGTGATACATGATCTCAGTGAGTCGTAGATTTTCGGGTACGGAATTTATGCCAAACGTGGCCTCTTGCACGGCACTCCAGGTACTGCCGTTGAGTGCACGTGCCGTTAAGTGCGTCACTTTGTTTAAGGCAATCGGTTCGGTATAGGGAATCGCAGAGGGAGAAAACATGTCACCCGTTATGTCCAATGTGCCGGACACCAACTGGGCACCTATCAGAAAATCAGAACTGGTCACAGAGACATTCAACCCATGGATAGCCAATAGATTATCGCCTGCACGCAGGGCATCTATGTGGTCTGTGACATCAAAGTCTTCGAAGTTCACAGCGGCCCCATCGCTATGGCCCGCAGATGCAGTACTATTCCAAGAGGGTGTGCCTGACGCATTGGCACGCATTACTTCAATCCCGTTGATATACGCCACAAATCCGTCATCATACCGCATTTTCAGACTCATATAATTCAGGTCGTCCAATTGAGCACTGCTAACAATAAAGGGGATACGCACATAACAACTTGCATTTCGGCCATTCATTGGCGTCAAAACATCCATGTCAAAATAGGCGTCGTATCCGGAATTGCGTTCGTATCCCACACCTTTTGCATCATGACTGCTCAGCCAGACTGTATCATTAAAGTTCACATTGCTACGCCAGGTGTTGCCAATACTGGTTGTGGGCACCAGGGCCTTTTTAGGGGCGTTGACAGGCACAAGCGTGCTGGCGTTGAGAATCTGTGGCACAACCGGACGATGGGGATCAGTCCCATCCAGCGTGTAATAGATATCACCCTGAGGTGCCAGCATGAACAGCAGGTCACCGGTATCAGCATAGCCCTCATGACGAGTGGCCCCGTTGAAATAGAACATAGGGGCATCAACACTGGGGTACAGGCCTGCCTGACGAAACTGGCTCAGCACAATGGCAGAACGTTGAGGCAGATAGGTCTGCAGGAGCCAGTCGCGACGCTGTTTCCAATCGTCCAGATTGTAACGTCCCCCGCGCACATCACCCCAGCGGGCTGACTCGCCTACCATGCCGCTTTCTACCCAATCGGCCAGGTCGGCATACAGGGCAGCAGGCTGGTTTCTCTCTGGGTACAGGGGGTCCCACTCGGGATGCGCTGGATCTACATAACAGGGGCCGCCATTAAAAAAGGCCTTGTGGACGCGATCGCCAAAATACAGTTTGAATTCAGGGTTGACCCGCAGGCGCGCATAAGGTGTGGCAAGACTGCCACTGACACCGGTTTGATTGGCATTAAGATCTGAGTTGAGCCCCATGACATGTTCCGCGTCCCAGGAAAAACACTTGAACCCCGTGGGGTCCATCTTGTTGAACGCCGCATACCAGTTATGGCCTGGCCAGTCCCGGTTTCCGACATAGAAGTTCATGATCATATAGTCCACATAATTCTCCATGTCCAGCCACGGAATATGCTCCGGGTTGGGCGTGCCGTCAGGATTATTTCCCTGGATGTGCTGATACGACTCAGCCGTACTAAAGCCCTCTCCCACGGCAGACAACATACCGCTCCATGATTCTCCTGTGCTTTCCCCGGTCGTGCGCCCTGAGTTGTACGCATTCCAATCCTCCTTGTCACCACCAAAATAGGTGGCAGCAAAGGCTGCATCCGGTCTCTCTACGGGATTATAGAGCCCCCAGTAGAGGCCATTCACATACAGATGTACAAACGTGCCAGACCCGGCCCGTTGCCCCAGGGACAGTTGCAGGCGACGACAGAACTCGTCGCGTATATATTGAGAATTGCTTCCCCCAGCCACATAACAGTCGTTGAAATTGGCCCTGAGAGTCACCGTATCAAACTCATCAGCCGCATCCGGCCCAAACAGAGGATAACTCAACTTGCTGGGACCGTACTGGCGCTTGAACATAAGCCGGAACGAATGCTTGCGATACTCCGGTTTGGCCCCCCAGCCGCCCACAACGCGCACACCACAATTAATATGAAAGCCCTGACTGCCGTCTGGTTGAATCAGTTCAACAGACCCGGGCCTTTCCCAATCCACACCACCGGGATGATTCAGATTGGTATTGGCATAGACACCCGTGTTGGGATCAAACAGATCATATTGATCCATGACCAGGGACATCGTGGGGAGTGATTTTAAGTCGTCCTTGATCCTGCTCGCATAGTTAGCATGATTAACAATAGAAGGATCCATGGCATAGTCTGCCGAATAGCTCCATTTGTAATAGTTGGATTTCCACTCTGTCGGAAAACCAGGAGGATCGCTTGGCTGCTGCAACACATCATCCAGGAAGATGTAAGTTTGCGTATTGACTTTACTGGACATCCAACCGGGCTTGGACACAATGGCCCGAATACAGGTGGTGGTGGAGATCTGTATGGGCTCTGTATAGAGTTGGCCATAGACGGCACTCGGTGCGGTGCCATCGATTGTGTAGCGTACTGAGGCACCTTGTGTATTCGTCAAGATCTCCAACTCGAAAGGGCTCTCATAAAACCCATGGACTACACTGAATTGGGGATTCTGAACCACGCCCAATGTCCCAGCCTCATTGGGCAGCCCAGGTGTCGCTGTTTCAAAATACTGGGGCAGAGGTCCCTCACTCTGTGTCACAAGCTGAGGTGACATATGAAAGGTGGGATCCGCCACATTGTCATTGAGTGTTTGAACCGCCAGGACATTCGTGCCCAGCTGTAACAGATCCGTAAAAGAGGACAGATCATACTCCACAGTCTCCTGACTTAAGTCATCAGGACGATTGCTATCTGCCACAGAATCCCATTGCGGCGATCCCGTATAATTGTCCCGGGCAATTTCGACCCCATTGAGATAGGCCACAAAACCATCCTCATGTCTCATATGCAGTGACATATAATCGTGTGAATCGATCTCATCAATGTCAAATTTTGCTCGCGTCCACAACGAGGCATGGGTGCCCATCATGTTTTTCTGCAAAAAGGCGCCTGCGTTCGATCCAAAAGAAACATGATCAAAAATCCCTGTTGTGAGTGTACTATCCGAACCGGTTGTCTGGAAAAGACCGACATAGATATTTTCCGCCATAGCCACAGTCTTGACACCCTGTAGACGCCACTGCGTGCCATCGTCACTGATATATCCATACACCTTTGACCCTTGCCTGACAATTCGCACCCAGAGCGGAGTCAACGTGGCGTCCCCGGGTGACAAAATCGAGGAGCCGCCTGTGGAGGCACGGTATTGGAATGCAGCGCCATGGTCTGGTGTCACCATCTGGGCCACATATTTTGCCTCGGCACTCAAGCTCTCACGCACCATGAGGCCGGTCTTGACAGACGCTGGCGAGTGACTTATGGCGATGATCCGGGCACTGAGTTCGTTGTCGCCCTTGAGCATCGCATAGACAAACTGAAATGCATCAGATGAGAACCCCAACCCGGCGCCGCCCGCAGTAAGCACATGGAATGCCTCATTAACCACATAAGATCCAGGCACCGTCAGAGGGCCAATATCCAGAGGGACCAGGGTCTTTGTTTCTGAAAAGCCCAGCGTTGTGTATGCGGTATGCCACTGCCCATCGTCAAATTCCGGAGACATCCAGTCCAGACCAGCATCCGCAGGGCCAGGGATATGATACGTCAAGGCCGTGCTGGGGTGCACCAGTGAGACCTGTCGCTCAGCCAGTCCATAGGACACATCCGACAGCTGAGCAGGATATTGGGGCGTATATTCATGGGCCACGGTCTGACCGTCTGGCAAAACAAGGCCGATGTACTCACCCTCCGAGCTCAGTTTAAAATTTGTGTGCAATACAGGGTCAGATCGGTCTTTTCCTGAAGCAAAGACGATCTGAGGCTGCCCGGGCTCCAGTATCAGACCGGCAGGAAACTGCCATTGGGTCAGATCCGCAGCATCATCTGTTAGATACCAGCCACTGATATCAATGGCCTGATCAGTGGTATTTTGGATCTCGATCCAATCCGAGGAATCGCCATCTTCATCAATTAACTCGCCCTGCTCAATCGGCTTTGAACTGCCATTACTGGCCATAAACTCATTAATTACCACAGTTTCGGCACGCACCAAGCCAACATTCATGGCCAGGCACATCAATATCACCCAAAGAAAACGGTAGCCAGAACTAAGACACATTAGGCACTTCCTCCTCGTCACATTATCAGCATTGAAGACAGAGCTTAGGAGCCTGTCGGAGAACCGGACTGGCTTCGAGTATCGAACACAACCCTAATTCATATCAAAACAAAGAAAACAATTCTTTATCTTACCACATTTCCCATTCCCAGCAAAATAGTCTTACATTGGAGTAGGACAAAGGAAGCTTTCAGCGGTCAGCCATCAGCTTTCAGCTCATTTTGAACCGCTTCGCGGGCCAGTTTACCGGAGAGACCGTCGGACAGTGAGACTGCTTGACGGTGAGACAGGGCGGCAGTCGCTTCGCTGAGGTGTGAAGGGAGAGGTGTGAGGTGTGAAGAAAAGGTAAAACGGTTAGACAGTTGAACGGTGAAACAGTGTGACGGTCGGACGGCACGACAGCCTATAAGACTAGGAAAATTCGAATAGCTAAGTGCTGAAAGCTGACGGCTGAGAGCTGAGAGCTTTTTTAGGAACCTCTTCCTCCTTTCTTACGTTCTTCTCTTCTTAGCTTCTCCAACAGAGTGCGCATAAAAAAACCGCGTTGCAGAGTTAGCAACGCGGGTATCGTACCAGTGGGTGCGCACCACGATATGGAGTGATGCCGTAGGCAAATTATGGGTATCTGTGATTGTCTCAGTCGATTCGCACAGCCACAATCAGGTTTTGAAAGAAGGCAACCTCAACAGTCTTGCCCAATGGAAACGTACCTTTGTAGATGTCAGGTAAAATGACGTCTGCAGCAGAGTTGCCGGATACAACGGCGGTTTCAATCATTGAATTGGGCGTGCTTTGAGGATTAAGTTTCAATTGAAGGAAAGTATGTGCCTGATTGCCCGTTTGAGTCGCCGACAGGATTAGTTCATTGCATTTTCTCGTGCCTACAATTAATGGATGCCTCACACCAGGATTCGAGGTTCTGGGAGTGGCTCTCGGCGTCATAAGACCTTGATAGATAATCCGATCTCCCCAAAAAAGGGTTAGCGTCCTCGCTCCTGATGCCTGTAATCTAATACGGCTTAATGCCATTTCTACCTCACTGGTTATCTCCTCTACAATGATTTGACATGTTTGAGGGCCAGTGATTTTATTGATCGTCATAATATCATTCTCATATTCTGCTACATACAAAGCACCTTCCTCATCAAAAGCCAGACCACGGTGAAGGTTCTTGCATGTCGTGGCAAATAAATGAGCCTTACCTTGTTCATCAACATACCAGATCTTAGAATCACTTGGAAAACCATCGCGACTGATAGTGAATAGCTGATGAGCAAAATTGCCCACTTGGTCAAAGGCAATATATTCTGTTTCCGCCAAGTCGGCACAGAATCGAGTTGCCTGGCCAATCTCATCAAGTGAGAACAAACCACTAATATCGGGATCATCATCACCAAATGCACCGCCGACAAACAACGACTTTCCATAAGACCCCAATTCATCAAAGGCCAGGCTCGTAACAGTACCACTGGCTGGATGAGGCCAATCTCCCCACGGAGTCAGCTCTCCATGTATATCCACTTTCCAAAGATTCTCATTACTCGAAGTACTCATGAACATGGCATGATCGTAGGTGTTGTTTTGGCAAATGGCAATGGCGCCGGGATCCATAATCGTTCTTGAAAACTGTTCAGCAGTGCCATCCAGACTGAGGGTATATACGCCTGTTTGATTTAAGCCCGCCTGCGTATTGTAACTATATGCTCTGTAGTTGATCACATAGAGTATTTGCTCGCCATAGGGATGGTGCCCCCTAACAATTCCCACGGGGCCGCTTAGATTTGTATTAAACGGTTGCGCTTCGCCATCTGGTGTGATTCGCCAGATTGTGCCCGTGAAGTAATTAGATACATACAGATTTCCATGGGGTCCAAATGTCATTGATTTGGGAGTTCTTCTTAGATTGGCTTCTGTATACGTCGCATATGTTTCAACTATATACCCAGGTTCCAACACAGTTAAAGCATGGACATGAGTGTTTACAAAACTCGCTGATAAGGCAATAAAGCAAAGATATATCGATTTCATCGCTTTCCCTTTCCATTTTCAAAGTACGGCTCAATAATGTCTTCAATAATATCAAAAAGAGGGTCGGACCACAATACATTTAGTAGTCGAAACATTTAAAGCATTTCCAGGTGGTTCTCTTACGGTTTAGCCGCATTTTTCGGAGTCGAAAACACTGGCCACGCCAACACAAAGAAAAAATATCATTCGCACCAAAACGTGTTTAACACAGATTATACCGTGATTACCTCGTTCCATGATCCAGGTCCACACTTGTTTCTTCAGACCGCAATTTCAGTCAAAAAACATCGCCGGAACAGGACAACACATCCCGATCTCAAAAGATCAAGTCCAAGTTTCACATTGGATGTAACAAGAATTCTTTCTTTTTTAAAAAAAGGTGTCAGCCTGGCTTGCAAGAAAGGATACTAAAAGCCGAAGGTGTAAGGCATAACAAGGGAAGCTTTCAGCTCTTTTGAGTCACCCCCAAGGGACTTTGCCTCCGGCTCAACTTCGGGGGACAGTTTACCGGTGTGACAGTGTGACGGTATGACAGTTGGACGGTGTGACGGTGGGAAGGCATGAGGGCAAGAAGCTAAGAAAGTAGGAAGGTACGACGCTTCGCTGAGGTGTGAAGGGACTGGAGGAATGGATGAGGGATGAAACCTGAAAGCTGAGGACAGGAAGGTAGGACGCTTCGCTGAAGGGTAAAGTGTGAAGCGTGAAGTATGAGGGTTTGGGAATCTCCTCTTCCTTTCTTACATTCTTCACTTCTTAGCTTCTCTGAAGACGGTCTGACAATGCGGTAGCCAATAAAACTCGGAAAATTCCAAATAGCTGAATGCTGAAAGCTGAAAGCTGATAGCTTTTTTAGGAACCCCTTCTTCCTTTCGTACGTTCTTTCCTTCTTACTTTCTCTGAAGAGGATCGTACAGGGCAACAGCCAATAAAACTCGGAAAATTCCAAATAGCTGAGTGCTGAACGCTGACAGCTGATAGCTTTTTTAAGAACCCTTCTTACGTTCTTCACCTCTTAACTTCTCTGAAGAGGGTCGCACAGGGCGGTAGCCAATAAGACTTAGGAAAATTCCAAATAGCTGATCGCTGAAAGCTGACAGCTGACAGCTTTTTACCGCATCGGCTGCGCCAAACCCTTATCAAGCAGTTCTTGATTGAGGTAGTGGCCGTCTGAAGCTATACGTTCATATGAGCTGACACCTGGCAAATAGAAGATATCCGCCAGATACCGGGCGTATTTATCGTACGAACGGGTACGCACCACAATGCGGGGTGACGCCGTGAGTACACGTTTCACGTAACGCCTTGCCTTTTCGCCTTGTGTAGTGCCAAGTTCAGGTGTATCAATCTTATTGAAGCGAAGCTTTTCACGCACGAAGGTGTCGAATCCACAATCAATCACGGCCCAGATCGTATCACCGTCAATCACAGATTCAACGCGTGCAGGATAGGTATAGGACGCCTGACCAAGCTGCGGCATCTGTTGACGCGAAACGATGCGCCAAACATTAAATCCACAGTCCACCACAACCATCCCCCTGGGGTAAGGAGCCTTCGCCTTATCGACCAACCCAAAGCTATGCACAGGACCGCGAACACATTCCAGAGATGGCACAACCGCTAGCCGAATCACAGAAGATTCACTACTCGACTGATTTAGCTCGTGAACCGCTTCCCTGATTTGCTGCTTGGACAACTGGTGACTCACAATCTTCCGTTCGATCTTTCGACGGGTTCCTTTGTTTTTAATGGGCAGCAACTCTACATGCTGAGTCCACGTCAATTTTGCAGCCAGCTGCAAATTCTCCTCATGAGCCAGGTAAAACCGTCGCATATTGTAGATATTTCTCTTAGAGAATCCGCTGCCCAAAGTCTCAGACAGATCTTCCGAAAGCCGCGTCAAAAGATGATCCCCATACACCGCATTCGCTTCGCCTAGCTGCTCCTGCTCCACAATCCGCTTACCAATCTGCCAATAAGCCTCCACCAAAGCCCGGCTAGCGCAACCGTACAACTCCGTAATATCCTCAACCAGTTGGGTATAGGTGTTTGTCTGTGTCTGTAGGGTGTTTTTCATGACTTGATTCCAGTAACCTCTGATCCTTATGGCAACGGCAGATATTAAACGAATAACAACAGATCAACCAATTACTTTACCACTAATTCTACGCTAATGCTCACTAATTCAGGATCAAGAAGCACAATCAATGAGCTTATAAATGGACAATTGCATGAATTAAACCCCGACCCCTATGTCCTATTACGCCCCGAATATTACGCCGAATATTACGGGAACCTGTTGTTGCGGCTAGCGACTTCTTTGGATGCCGTCTTGTCTAGAAGCGGTTCCATAAGCGCAGCCCCGTTGCTCCCATTGCAGACGAGGATAGGCGAACCCTTCGCAGATCATCCAAGTACCGGCGAAATCCCAGCCTGCATCCAGATAGGTTTGTGCTGTCTGCATGGCTTCCGTGGTCAAGCCAATGCCACCGTCGCTCCCGGAGCGACCGGAGGTTTCGATGTCCCAGAAGGAGCGAAGAACCTTGTCCTTGGATCCGCCGGATACCAACCCTCCACGATGCTCGTCACCTGTGACATTTCCGGCCGCATAGCATTCCGTGATAGTCCCTCCATTATAGTTAACCAGGCCACCGACACCTTCACCGTAACTGACGTCGCCCGTTGCATAACACTGGGTGATGATACCGCCGTTACTGCCGGCCAGGCCTCCAGCATCCTCATCGCCACGGACATCTCCCCACGCAGCACTTGTGAGAATACGACCCTCCCGGTTGTACCCTACCAATCCCCCAATATAGTCATCCCCATAGACCTGGCAATCGGCAAGACTTGAGATCACGTCCCCCTTGCTGTTAAAACCGATCAGCCCCCCTACAAAGTCACTACTCCCATAAACATCACCTTGCACGCCGCAATCAACGATCCGTCCCTCGTTGTATCCGACCATGCCACCAACATAGCCCTTTCCCACAACCTCCACGCTGGCCAGTTGAAGGTTTCTTATCTCCCCGATTGGACCATCAACCATCGAAGCATCGACACCGACGGCGCCAAACAAACCAATATTGTCCGCCTGTTCCAGTTGACATTTGAAATTCCATACCGTGTGCCCTTCACCATCAAAGTATCCGGTGAAAGGGTATCCCCTTAATCCGATGGGTAGAACCTCATTGGCATCGATGGTGTTGACATCGATATCGGCCATCACCACAAAGCACTTATCCCAATCACCGTGGTACCA
>Ga0307990_1002217_pt1 | contig 15679 bp, 11 predicted proteins | sample EllFjometagen129_FD_203168 | JGI IMG/M metagenome (GOLD analysis project Ga0307990, IMG submission 203168) | Marine microbial communities from Ellis Fjord, Antarctic Ocean - #129 | ecosystem: Environmental > Aquatic > Marine > Unclassified | place: Southern Ocean | collected 2014-10-08
CTGGGCGCCTTACTGGTTACGACAACCATTCTCACCCTCACCCTCCCCTTCTTTTGCCAAACATCTAACTCCAACTCCTTATGGCATCTTTTTTTCCCCGTCGCTCTGACGGTTGGCGCAATGTCCTCCGCCACCGCACCGGCAACCATTCTGGCAGTCATCCATGAATATCAAGCCCGAGGCCCCTTCACTTCGACGTTGCTGGGAGTCGTCGCTCTTGATGATGGCCTCACGATCATCCTCTATACCATCGCAACGACTATCAGCGGCAGCCTGCTGCATCTGGATAAACTCGATTGGCAAAAGTTGCTCTTCTCCTCCGCCTACACCATCCTGATGGCGCTGGCGATTGGGGCCCTGTTGGCAGCTATTATCCGATGCTTAATCCATCTGGTTCCACGCTTCGGGGCAATGCTCGGCGTCATGCTCGGCTTTATCTTCCTGGGTAGTGGTCTCGCCCTGACCCTTAAGGTTTCACCCCTGCTTGTCAATATGATGATGGGCTTTACCGTTGTCAACTGCGTGGAACACCATCACGATTTTTTTATCCAGATCGAGAGCTTGGAAGAGGCCATTTTCAGCATGTTTTTCACCTTGGCCGGGGCACACCTCGATATTGGAGTTTTACAGACGGCCGGCGGCCTGGCCCTGATCATCATGGTCAGCCGCTTTACCGGCAAACTTTTAGGAAGCTGGTTCGGAGCAACGCTCTCTCAAGCCCCTTTGCTAACCAGACGCTATCTCGGCTTGGCCCTTTTACCCAAAGCCGGGGTCACCGTGGGATTGATTCTGGAGGCCGAAGGGATACTGGGAGAGTTTCCCTTTTTTGCCATGGTCTTAAGCGGGGTTCTGGGATCGGTATTAATCAATGAACTCCTGGCCCCTCTATTGACCCGCTTCGCCTTACAACGGGCCGGAGAGATCGAGAAACGTTAGTACCTTACTTGCGGGCAACGCCTGCGTTAAAGGTGCGGGGAACAATTATGAAACAAGTAACCAATGAGAAAGATCAGTGCACTATTGCAACCCTGCTTGAAAGCCTGCCGGTCAGAAAGTTACCACTGGTCGCCACCACGGCAAGTATTGAAGAGGTCATCGAAGCCATGCTGCGCTTCCCCCACACGCGCCTTCTCTACGTCATCGATCAGGAGGAACGACTGGTCGGAACCATCTCATTGGGAAACCTAGTAAGGAATGTCTACTACCACAACCATACACCCCAGATCCATTCCCGCGCCATTATCGACATGCTCACAGCAACAAGCGCCAATGATATTATGCAGACCTCGCCCGTCACCACGACCATGACCGACGAGATTGCCGGGATCCTGCGCCGCATGATCGAACTCAACATCAAAGAGATCGCCGTCGTCAACAATGAAAAGAGGGTGATCGGCGATCTGACGATCATCGACCTTCTAAGGTTTATGCGTGAACCTCCTCCATTATCCCCTTAATCTCGACCTAAACCTCACCCTCCGATTGGTGACCGCCATGATTGCCACCAATGGTATCCGTTCCATCCCAACCATGATTATCTTTGTCGGCAACATTGAGAAATCTCGCCGGTTTGGAGCAATGAACAGCACAACTATCATCAACTGGGTACGCAGCCAGCTAACCTAAGAATAAAAAGAGGTGTTGAGACATCTCCAGGAAGCGGGCTTTGAAATCGAAAAAATCAGGCAGACTCTTATTGTCGGAGAATTGCCGAAAACCATTCTGGATAACTTTGGGAAAGGTGCTTTTGTTGTAATCAAGGGTGTGAAATAAGATCGATTTGCAATCTGGAATCTATTCCGTGAAATGTTAGAGTTGGTGGACAGATACAACGGCGGCAAAATGCAGGAACGTATGACCGACCCCGGAAATTTTTATTTGCAATTACCACAATAATTATATTGCATTAGTGTACTTTTTCAATTAGCTTGAAAGGTTAAAATGACAAGAATAACAATATGGTTTATTCTTTTAGCCGGAGGATTGATTGCAACCTGGTTTTATTAAATCGAGAGGAAAATCCATGACAACTGAAGACGATCCAATTATCGGCAGCTGGTATTGTCACCTGGACAAGGGACAACGTTTCCGCGTCGTGGCAATTGATGAGAACACAGAGACCGTTGCAGTGCAGAACTTCGATGGGAATCTGGACGAATATGAAATAAATAACTGGTATCAGCAAGAGATAGAAGCGTGTGAAGCGCCGGAAAACTGGTCCGGGCCGTTGGATATCGAGAATGTGGACGATTTAGGCACGGATATCACCGATACCGAAGATTCAGACTGGGATGAACCTCTGGATGTCTTTGAACCTCATTCCGAAGAGGGCAAGGAAGAGTAAAAGGCGGTCGGTGACTTTGATTTTTGGATAGTAGAGATGAAAAGTATTCGTTCTGTTTGGCGGGGTGATTAGTATTGGTACTATCCTGTTGTATAACCGGAGCGCCTTGACAATCTCTTCAATATCCTGGCTTGATGCTCTCTTTACCGCCACTTCAGCAATCTGTGTGACCGGTCTGGTCACGCTTGATACCGGCACCACATTTTCTCTCTTTGGACAAAGTGTTATTTTGTTGCCTGACCGCACCTTTAAAACGATCGCGCTCGGTGTTATTTAAAAGCTCCGGAACTCTTTATCAATCCCGGCGGCGCCTCAGCTGGTACAGCAAAATTATTCTCTACACAACCTTGGTTCTGATTATAGCCGGCGGTGTGGGGATCTCTTTTTTTGAATATTGTGGGGAAAAGTCATGAACCGAATACAATCATTCATTCAGAAATCTCTACTGTTATTACTGCCAGTCTTAATGTTTTCATTGCCGTTAATTGATGTTTCATCAGTTCATGCCGAGGACAAACAAATAAAAATCGGTGTCTTAGCCCAACGTGGAACTGAACACTGTTTGCAAAAATGGTCGGCCACTGCTGAATATCTCTCCCAAAATATCCCAGGCTATTCATTTTCGATTGTCCCGCTCAGTTATAATCAGGTTAATACGGCCACCCAAAAAGCTGAGATCGATTTTGTCCTGACCAATTCCAGTTACTATGTTACTCTGGAAATTAATCATATGGTAGATCGACTTGCCACCCTGATAAATAGGGATGTTCACAACAAGCCTATGACCACCTTTGCCGGAGTAATCGTTACCCGGGCCGACCGCCGAGACCTTACCTCTGTGAAAGACTTTATAGGCAAAAGTTTCGTTGCCGTAGATCCGAAATCTTTGGGTGGTTGGCTTGCAGTCCTACGAGTGTTTAAACGGGCCGGTATCAACCCCCGTAAAGATCTTGCCAAATTGTCATTTGCCGGAACCCATGATGCAGCCGTTTATGCAGTACGAGATGGCAAGGCAGACACTGGTTGTGTCAGAACCAGCACTCTTGAACGTATGGCTGAAGAGGGTAAAATCAACCTGACCGATTTCAAGGTTATTCATAGCCCTTTATCTTCTGAACACATATTACATGAACATCATCTACTCCACTCAACCGAGTCTTATCCGGAATGGCCCTTAGCCAGGCTCAAACACATTGATGATGCCTTAGCCATACAAGTCGCCAGAGCTCTGATCGATATGCCATCTGACAGCTATGCCGCTAAGAGGTCACATAGTTTTGGGTGGAGCGTTCCGCTAAATTATCAATCCGTACATGAATGCCTGCAAGAACTCAGGATCGGACCCTATCGTGACTATGGAAAATTTTCCCTGTTTGACGTTTATCGACAATATTGGTCCTATATCCTCGGTGCTGCAATTATTTTGTTGTTGTTTTTCTTCCTCTTTATCCGACTCAGAAACCTCAATCTCAATCTTGAAAAAGCTGTTTCAATAAGCGATCTGGAACTGCGTAAACGACAAAGAATTGAAAAAAAACTTACTGAAACACAGCAAATAGCTCTGCTGGGAAGTTGGGAGTGGGACATTGGCGACAATAGTCTCTGGTGGTCAGAAGAGACCTACCGTATTTTTGGATTTCAACCAGCTGACAAAATACCTATTGATAAACTCATTGGGGTTATCCATCCTGATGACAGACAGAGGGTTAATGATTTAATTGAAGGAGCGGTGACTCAAGATATCCCTCTGGAGTACGATTATCGCATTGAGTTACCAAATGGCGAACTCCGCTTTGTCTATTCAAAATCACGACCCATTTACGACGAGACAAAAAGGATTGTCAAAAGAGTAGGTTCCATCCAAGATATTACGAAACAAAAGAAAGCTGAAATTGAAAGGGAAAGATTGATCTCCGAGTTGCAAGAGAGCTCCAATAAAATTAAACTATTCGCCTATTCGATCTCCCATGATTTAAAGAACCCTGCAATTGCACTCCACGGTATTACAAAGTTGTTCATAAAAAAATATCGGGATACTCTTGATGAAAAAGGTACTCTTTACTGTGATCGGATAAATAAAATATCCGACCACATCATTTCACTTGTGGAACAGATAAATCTTTATATGTCTACCAAGGAGCAACCTATTGTCCTGGAGATAATTAACGTCAAAAAAATATTTAACACCATCAGACAAGAGTATTCAAGTCAATTGAGCAAACGAGGGATAAAATGGCTTGAATCGGAACAGGATATAGAGATCCAAGCTGATAGGTTGGCTCTGCTCAGGGTATTTAGAAATTTTATCGATAACAGCCTGAAATATGGTGGAGATGCTTTAAGCACAATTGAAATTAGTTATAAAGAATCGGATGAAGCTCATATTTTTTCCGTGAAGGATGATGGGGTTGGTTTAGACCCGGATGATTGTAAGAATATTTTTGATCCGTTTAAAAGAAGTAAAACAGTTTCTGAAGTTGAAGGATGTGGATTGGGGTTGGCTATTGTCAAAGAAATTGCCAAGCTCCATAATGGTAAAGTATGGGGAGAATCTGAGGGAAAGAATGGGATAATTTTCTATTTTACAATTGCAAAAAATTTATAGTTCAGGAGAACCTCCTGTATCCAGCCGCTTTCCTTGTAAACGTACATTTGAAAACTAAGGTAAGAACTTATGGAAGAGATGTTCAGCTATGTTGATCAACTGGGGCCGGAAAAAATTATTCATGTGTACCAGCCCGACCTTGATTTAAAAGCTGTACTGGTGGTGGATAACACGGCGGCCGGCCCGTCTCTGGGCGGCATGCGGATGGCAGTTCGTTCAGCAAGCTATGTGCATCGCCCAATTCAAAGTCACCTCGACATCTCTTTCTGGTAACAGACAAACATAGATTCCTTTTCTGCTGTCAAAAATAAGTTTGACATTCTCCTTCGGGAGATTATATTATATAGCCAGATAATAGTTTATTTTACAGGAGATTAGTTATGCCGAGAGGAGACGGAACGGGACCGCCATCTGGCGGTCGCATTAGAAAAGGTGAGGGTGGCGGCCCTTTGGCTGCCGGTCCAGAAGGGCAGTGTATCTGCCCCCAGTGCGGCTACAAAGCAGCCCATATAGCTGGGCAACCCTGTAACCAGAGAGATTGTCCTAAGTGTGGGGCAAAGATGGCGCGGGAGTAAAAAAGATATTGAGACGCCCCCCCCCGATGCCAAACTTAAGTGCACTGAGCTGCTCGGTCAGACTCGGGATACGGTCAAAGAGGCGGGTGAGAAACATTTCCCAATGAAGTCCGATCCCGGATCGAAACTATCTGTTTATAATTTAAGAAAATGATTAAAATGGCCCACCGGGTACCGGCAAGACGATGCTGGCCAGGGCGGTGGCCGGCGAGGCGAGTGTGCCGTTTTTCTCTATCAACGGTTCTGAGTTTGTTGAAATGTTCGTAAGCGTCGGTGCGGCATCGGGGCTCTGGGATACAATATCCAACGGCCGACCGAGGATCGCTACCTGATGACCAATGAAGAGCTGCCGCAACCGGCATGGGAAGATGAAACAGTGGATAAGCAGGTAGCGACTGAATCCGTCGCCCCCGGATAGAGATAGAAAAGTATGACTTCGGCAGCAGACAAAAATATGACCGCGACCCTGGATAATAAAGTTCCATTATTATAGGCAGACCCTGCGGAAGTTGCCGCTTCTTATCTCTTGAAGGCGGTTCTTCTGGCAGGTGCTGTTTATACATTGATATTGCATGACTACTTCATAATCTTCGCCGCCGTTATCACAGTAATTGGGTCCCTGATACCAGCGATACTTTACAGACAGTGACGAAGGTATGATTGTTCCGACAGGCTCCTCTCCCAGTCAGTGGCGTTTCGACTTGCGGGAAATTCATCGGGTGCAAACCGCCCATCGTTTGATTCGTGACCTCCAAATCAACCTGGCCGGCACGGCTCTGGCCTTGGATTTACTCGAAGAATTGGAAGAATTGCGACGGATAGTTTCAGGAGGTGCAAATCATGTTGGAAAATCAAATGCGGGAGCGTATCGCTAAAAAAAGGAGAGGTAAATAGCCATGTTACAGGAGATGAAACAGCAACTCATTAAGAACATTAAAGAAACCAATAAAAATGGTGAACTAACCACACACCGGGTGTATGAGATTATCCGCGATGGTGTCGCACAGAACACCCAAAAATTGAGGGATGATATAAAAGATCTGCGTGAGATCTCGAGGGAATCAGTAACAATTACGGTTCAATCTCTGATGGAGATTGAAGATGCCAACGAGGAAAAAATCTCTGCTGCGCTGCACGGTGCGGTGGACGGTATCAAACAGGTTGAGTCACAGATACTGGATACCACTCACAAGGAGCTCGGTCAGGTTAAAAAACGATTGTCGGAAGAAGAAGCAAAATTGGCCAAGGGACTGAATGAGACTTTTGAGGGTGCGAGAGAGGCCGCAGGAAATTTCACCGAAAAGGTAAAAACAGATATTGAGACAGCCCTGACCGACGCTAGATTGAATAACACGGAACTCCTGGGTTTGACCAGAGAGACCGTTAAAGAGGCAGTCAAACAAGCCATCGAGACGGGTAAAGATGTAAAAGGAACCGTGGTCCATATTACCAGCAGAGCAACTGAAAAGGCACTGAAAGAAGGCCGGTTCAGAGCGGATCGGATGAAGGAAATTGTTGAAAAAGTCATTTCCGGCGCTGTCGAAGCCGCCGAGGAAACGGACAAGGAGGTCAAAATTGTTGTTCATAGCGCCTTTGAAGGAACCCAAAAAGGAATTGCTTCGGCCGTGGAATCGGTTGGCAATACAAGTAAAGAATTTCTCCACGATGATTTGGCCCGGACAAAAGAAGACCTTGAAACCATCGAAGAGCTTTTTGCAGAGACGGTTCTCAGGGTGGCAAGAAACTCCAGAGATACAGCAAAATCTATATTAACAGAGCTGGTTGAACATACCGAAAAAACAACTTCAATACTAAGGGAAAAGACCGATCAGGCAGCGGGAAAAGTTGCTGAAAGACTAAAGGAGGTTGGAAAAGAGGTCACTCAGACGACTGGCGAAGCTGCCGGCAAGGTGACGAGTATCATAGCTGAAGAGGCCATGAAGCTTGGCAAAAGATCCATGGATATCGCAAAAGGGGCCATTTCAGGAATGCTGCAAGGGGCAAAAGATGCCCTGCATAAGGAAAATGATGACTAGGAGAGGCTGTCACGAGAAAACTATCTGTTTATAATTTGAGGTATTTATGAGTGTACGTAATCTTAAGTCCTTGTTTCAACCACGTTCCATCGTCCTCGTCGGGGCGAGCGACGAAGCGCAATCGGTCGGAGCCGTTCTTGCCAACAATCTCTTGTCCGGTGGTTTTAAGGGTTCTATCGATCTAGTCAATCCTCAGCATCGGGTTATCGGTGGGATTCGCGTACACAAAGATATTGCCAGTCTCCCTGAAGCCCCGGATCTGGCGGTAATTGCCACTCCTCCGGCTACCGTCCCCGGGATCATCACCGAGCTTGTTCAGAAAGGTACGCGGGCGGCTGTCGTTATCAGTGCCGGCTTTTCCGAAACCGTTGGAGAAGAACATCACCAGCTTCATCAGGCGATACTCGATGCTGCACGACCCTCTCTCCTGCGTATCAATGGGCCCAACTGTCTCGGAGTAATGGTACCGGGGATTGGCTTAAACGCGAGTTTTGCCCACACCTCTCCGCTACAAGGCCACATCGCCTTTGTGGCACAGTCGGGAGCGATTGTGACATCGGTATTAGACTGGGCTAAATCTCGCAAAATTGGTTTTTCTCATTTGGTCTCACTGGGCAATATGGCGGATGTCGATTTCGGTGATATGCTCGATTATCTGGCTAACGATAGGACGACCACAGCAATTTTATTGTATATTGAATCAATTACCCAGGCTCGTAAGTTTATGTCGGCGGCCCGGGCCGCCGCCCGGTCGAAACCAGTTATCGTCATAAAGGCCGGACGTTATTCTGAAGGAGCCCGAGCCGCCGCATCCCACACCGGGGCGCTGGCCGGCATGGACGAAGTCTATGACGCCGCAATCCGGCGGGCCGGTATGTTGCGAGTGCATAGTTTAGAGGAATTATTTGAAGCTGTGGAGTCTCTGAGTGCGAAACGTCTGCCGGACGGTAATCGTCTCGCAATCCTTTCCAACGGCGGTGGCCTTGGAGTTCTGGCAACGGATGCTCTGATTGAATACGGTGGTCACTTGGCCGAGTTATCCGAGGAGACAATTGCCCGGCTAAATAATATTTTGCCGGCAACCTGGTCGCATGACAATCCCGTGGATATTATTGGTGACGCTCCGGGCAGTCGCTATGGTGCCGCTTTCGAGGTCTTGTCAAAGGCCCCGAATATTGATGCCATATTAGTTTTAAATTGTCCTACCGCAGTCGCTTCCGCTACGGAAGCAGCCCAGGCAGTAATTGAAACAACCGCGGCCAATCAACATCATCGAAGTTGTGTCCTGACAAATTGGGCTGGAGAAGAAGCCGCAAGGCCAGCCCGCCGCTTGTTTATGAATCATGGAATACCCTCCTACGATACCCCGGAAGCAGCGGTTCGGGCATTCATGCAGATGGTCGATTACCGCCGCAATCAGGAACTATTGATGCAAACCCCGCCTTCGATACCCGAAGCGTTTACCCCAGATACGCCGACGGCAAAAAACTATATCAACAGCGCCTTAAAGGAAGGACGTGCCTGGCTGACGGAACCGGAAAGCAAGGCGGTGTTGTTTGCCTACGGGATTCCTTGTGTACCTACTATCGTTGCCGAGTCACCCGTTCAGGCCGCGCAAGCGGCCGCAGAAATTGGGCAACCAGTTGCCCTGAAGATCCTTTCGCCGGATATCACCCATAAGTCCGATGTCGGCGGTGTTGCCCTGAATCTAGAACAATCGACGGCAGTTCAAAAAGCCGCCGAAGAAATGCTCAAACGGATCGAATCAATTTGTCCCAATGCACGTATCGATGGTTTCACCGTCCAACCTATGGTGCGGCGTCCAGGCAGCATAGAATTGATTATTGGGGTTATCGAGGATCGCCAATTTGGTCCTGTACTTTTGTTTGGCCACGGCGGGACCGCAGTTGAAGTAATTAATGACAAGGCCTTGGGGTTACCGCCACTCAACATGCTTCTTGCCCGGGAAATGATGAAACGCACGCGAGTCTATAAATTGCTTGAAGGCTTTCGAGATCAGCCGGCGGCTGATCTCGAGGCCATAGCGCTGACCTTAGTACGTTTGTCGCAGTTGGTGATTGATATGGGAGAGATTGCCGAGCTTGATATCAATCCTCTGCTGGCCGATGCTAACGGGGTCATTGGCCTTGATACGCGGATCAAGGTCAAAACCAGCTCAGGTCATGCCCATGAACGTCTGGCAATTCGTCCTTATCCCAAAGCGTTGGAAGAAGAAGTACCGCTTGGTGATGGGCGCAAATTGCTGTTGCGTCCCATCGTGCCTGAAGACGAGCCTTCACTGCAACGGATATTTGCGAGTTTGACTCCGGAAGAGATTCGTTTGCGGTTTTTTCTGCCCATGAAAATCTTAAACCATGTCAGCGCGGCCCGATTTACCCAAATTGACTACGATCGGGAGATGGCCTTAATTCTGACTGAATCCGGCATTCCAGGCAAAACTAATATCCATGGAATTGTTCGTATCATCGCTGATCCTGATAACGAGAAAGCGGAGTTCGCGATCATCGTCCATCATGAGATGACCGGTTTGGGACTGGGGGTCTTTCTTATGCGGCGTATTATTGACTACGCTCGTAAGCGCGGGATCGGTGAAATTCATGGCGATGTATTGGCTGGTAATCAGACCATGTTGAAACTTTGTAAAGTAATGGGTTTTAGCCAGACGCGATCGCCTGATGATTTTAGCATCATGTTGGTAACCCTGAAGTTTGATTGAGAGAATGCGAATGTCAAAACAGAACCAACAACGGTCAGGAAGCGTAAGCGTTTACGTATCTATTGACTGGACCCAGGCAATGAAAAAACTGTTCACACTTATCGTCACCATGTTGCTGATGAGTACGCATGCCCTGGCGGAAAACAGGACTGTGGTTACGATAGGCGTGGTTACAGACGGTCCGATGGAAGAGCTTGAAGAGGTTCGTTCGCTCTTTTTCGATGAACTGAAGAATTTGACCGAAGGCGAATTTATGATTAGCTTTCCCGAGTCGAAACAGTTTGACGGGCAGTGGTCAACGGATCGGATCGCCACCGCGTTGGCGCACTTACAAAATGACCCGGAAGTCGACATGGTTTTGGCCTTGGGATTACTGTCGAGTCAACTCACTGCCACGAGCAGCAACTTGCGTAAACCCACCTTCGCACCATTCGTGTTTAACACGGATCTGCTCGGCATATCTCGCAGTGGCAACGTAAGCGGCGTCAAAAACCTTAATTATCTGACCACCGAGTCACAATTTGACGCAGAACTGAAAACTTTCCTTAATGTCATTGAGTTTACCCATCTTGCCTTACTGATTGATGAATCGCAATATCGCTCCTTTCCCGAAGCCGTCGAACGGACGATCAATACGGCAAGGAGTCAGGGTATAGCCTTGTATTTCATTACAAATTCAGCAACGGACGAAGCTCTGGCGGCTAAAATCCCCGCCGCTGTCCAGGCCGTGATGATTGCCCCCCTCCCCAGACTGAATCGGACGGCGAAACAGAAACTCATCGCCGGGCTCATTGAACGGCGTCTGCCGAGTTACACGCTTACAGATCGAATTACTGTCGAGCAAGGCATCTTCATATCGGCCAAAGCGCCTACCGAGCTTTCCCGCAAGGCCCGCCGGACAGCGCTCAACATGGAGGCGGTCCTCCATGGCGCGCCGGCGAGCACGCAACCGGTGATCTTTGAGGAAAAGCGTCAGCTGACGATCAATATGGCGACGGCGCGTGCTATCGGTGTAGCGCCTGACTTTGAGGTGTTGCATAAGGCCGTATTGCTATACCACGAACCGGAAGTAACAAGTCTGCCGATGAGTCTTGCGGCGGCGGCACAGGAGGCGATAAGGGCGAATCTTACGATCGTGGCGGGTCAACTTGGCGTACAGGCCGGCAGCAAAAATATCGCCGAAGCGCGTTCGGTTCTTTTCCCCCGGATCTTTGGGAATGTCAGTTACCTTCAGAACAATGACGACAACGTCTTTGTCAAAAGCGGGTTTTATGCTGAAAAAAGTACGGCTGGTTCGATCAGACTGGAGCAGATCTTGTTTTCCGAAAACACCCTGGCAAACCTAACCATTCAGAAGCACTTGCAGGTTGCCAGGGAGGCCCAGCAACGAACCTTGGAGCTGGAGATCGTGCAGCAGGCAACGACAACATTTCTCAATGTCCTGATTGCGCAGACCCACCTTCGTATCCAGCAAAACAACCTGAAACTGACGCAAACCAATCTGGGACTGGCCAGAAACCGGGTGCAGGTAGGTGCGGCTGATATGTCGGATGTTTATCGCTGGGAAAGCGAGATGGCGACGATACGTCAGAATGTCTTACAGGCCAATGCCAACCTTGAAAAGGCGCGGGATGGGCTCAATCGCATCCTGCACCGATCGCTAAGCGACCGCTTTATAACCGAACCCGCGACGCTCGACGACCCGAGTCTGTTGATCAGCCGCAAAGCGCTGCTGAACAGTATCGCCAATGAAAGAGCATATGATTTAATGGGTGAGTTTTTTATCACTGAAGCATTCGGTTTGTCCCCGGAGTTGGCTCAGTTGGAGGCGCAGATTGCGGCCCAGGCGCGGCAGCTTGAATCCGACCAGCGGGCCTACTGGTCGCCGGATATTACCTTGATCGGTGAGGTCTCCCGCACCTTCGATGAAACCCGTGATCCGGCGGCCGGCTTCAGTCTTGAAGATCAAACAAACTGGCAGGCTGGCATCAACCTGTCGCTACCCTTGTTTGAAGGTGGCGCCCGTCGCGCCCGCAGCTCGCGCTCAGAATTGAACGTGCAGCAGTTGCAGGTCCGGTACCAGGGAACCCGAGAAGTTGTTGAACAACGTATACGCGGAGATCTGCACGCCATTCGTGCCAGTTACCCGTCGATTGAATTGTCTGCCCAGGCGGCAGATGCAGCCCGTAAGAGCTTCGAGTTGGTAAGAGAAAACTATAGCGAAGGGACACGGTCCATGACGGATCTCCTGGTTGCCCAGAATGCGAGCCTGGCCGCAGATCAATCTGCAGCCAATGCGGTTTATAAATTTTTGCTGGATTTGATGTCCCTGCAGCGCGACATCGGCGAGTTCGATTTTTTTCTAGACGACCCGCGCCGTGACCTGGTGAGCGAACGGCTGGAGGCTTTCATCGCCGGCGGCGGGGTAAGCATAAAACAGCGATAAGTTCCAGAGTAATGAGATAAACTCTGTTGACGAAATCTGACAGGAAGAAGATAAGATGAATAAAACAACGATGAAGTGGATAATGTATGCGGCAATAACCGCCGGTGTGATTGCCGCATTGATGTTTGGCGGCGGCTACTTTAATAAACCGACTCTCCCGGAAACATTTGCCTCTGGAAACGGGCGAATCGAAGCGACCGAGGTGGACATTGCCACCAAGCTTCCCGGTCGGCTGTCCGAAATTTCGGTCCGGGAAGGGGATATGGTCAAAGCCAGCCAGGTGCTTGCCCGTTTTGATACCAATGAGTTGAAAGCCCGGTTGAAACTAGCAGAGGCCCAAGTGGAACAGGCACGACAGAACAAAAACTATGCTGCAGCCATTGTCGCACAACGTAAAAGTGAACTTGCACTGGCCCAAAAGAATCTGGAGCGCTCGAAAAGCCTTTATGTCAACAAAAACATTTCGCTGGTGCAACTGCAGCAGCACGAAACCGCGGTCCAGACGGCCAAAGCCGCTGTGTCTGCGGTTGAGGCCCAAGTATTGAGTGCCGGGGACGCCATCAAGGCAGCCATCGCCCAAACGGAAACCATCAAGGTGAATCTCGATGACTGTGTATTGCGTGCACCGATCAATGGCCGGGTGCTTTACCGACTGGCTGAAGCCGGCGAAGTGCTTGGTAGCGGCGGCAAGGTACTGACTCTGCTGGAATTGACCGATGTCTATATGACCATTTTTCTGCCGATGGCACAGGCCGGCCGTGTCAACCTCGGGGCTCAGGCACGTATCGTGCTCGATGCCTTGCCAGATGTCGCCATCCCGGCAAAAGTCTCCTTTGTTTCACCCCAGTCCCAATTTACGCCTAAAGCGGTCGAGACCCGGACCGAACGTGAAAAACTGATGTTCCGCATAAAGGTGAAGATCGATCCCGAACTGCTCAAGGCACACCTTGAAAAAGTTAAGACGGGACTTCCTGGGGTGGCCTATGTTCGTCTTGACGAATCCGCGCCGTGGCCGCCGGAGCTGAATGGGCTCCCGAACCATGCGCCTCAAAGGGCGGCTGAAGAGTAATGAACACCATTGCCCAACTTACCGGTCTTAGTCATCATTACGGCAAAACCGCCGCCGTCGATGATGTTACTCTGAATATCCCCGCCAGCTGCATGATTGGCTTTATTGGTTCTGACGGGGTTGGTAAATCGACAATATTGGCTTTGATCTCAGGCGTCCGCAAAATCCAGGATGGTACAGTGGAAGTGCTTGAGGGTGATATGCGCAGCTCCCGCCACCGGGCTGAGATCTGCCCGCGCGTCGCCTATATGCCGCAGGGATTAGGTAAAAATCTTTATATGTCCTTGTCCGTTTTCGAGAATGTCGATTTCTTTGGCCGGCTCTTCGGCCAAGCCCGGAAAGAACGTAAGATACGGATCAAAGAACTACTTGAAAGTACCGGACTCGCACCGTTCAGAGACCGTCCCGCCGGTAAACTTTCCGGAGGGATGAAACAGAAACTGGGGCTCTGCTGCGCCCTGATTCACGATCCTGACCTGTTGATCCTGGATGAACCGACGACCGGTGTCGATCCACTTTCGCGCCGCCAGTTCTGGCAGCTGATCGAGCGCCTTCGGGCGCGGCGCGAAGGGATGAGTGTGATCGTTGCCACCGCTTACATGGAGGAAGCCGAAGATTTCGACTGGCTGGTGGCCATGGATGATGGCAAGGTGCTGGCCACCGGGACGCCGAAGGAGTTGCTTCAGCAAACCGGAACCGGTGATCTGGACGCAGCGTTTATTCAACTCTTGCCGGAGAAAAAACGCCAGGGACATAAAACCCTGGTGGTTCCCCCGCGAATTATCAAGGATGAGAGGGTAAACGCCATCATTGCCGAAGACCTGACGATGCGTTTTGGTGATTTTACCGCGGTGGATCACGTGAATTTCAAGATCGAGCGGGGTGAGATTTTCGGCTTTTTGGGTTCCAACGGCTGCGGCAAGACCACGACTATGAAAATGCTGACCGGGTTGTTGCCGCCGACCGAGGGCAAAGCCTGGCTTTTCGGTCAGCCGACCAAAGCGCATGATCCGAAAATCCGCAATCGCGTCGGTTATATGACCCAGGCATTTTCACTGTACTCGGAACTGACGATCCGGCAGAACCTGGTGCTCCATGCCCAGCTGTTTCACCTGCCGAAAGAGCAGATTCCGGCACGGGTGGACGAGATGATCGAACGTTTCGATCTCAAGATATACGAGCACGACCTTGCTGCCAGGCTTCCCCTGGGTATCCGGCAGCGGCTCTCACTGGCAGTAGCGGTGATCCACAAACCCGAGATGCTGATCCTGGATGAGCCGACTTCCGGAGTTGACCCGGTGGCGCGGGACGGCTTCTGGGAGTTGTTGATTGATCTTTCCCGCAACGACGGCGTGACTATCTTTATATCTACCCATTTCATGAACGAGGGTGAACGATGTGATCGTATCTCTTTGATGCACGCCGGCAAGGTACTGGTTAGTGACGCACCCGCTGCCTTGGTCAAAGCCCGGGGCCAAACGAGCTTGAAAGAGACCTTTATCGATTATCTGGAAGAGGCCAGCGGAGAAAAGGCAGATGCCGTTGACATTAAGCTTGATACTGTTCCATCGCGCCGGAACCGCCGCCGCCCGAGTGTCTTCAGCCTGTTGCGGCTTTTCGGCTACGCCTACCGTGAAACCTTGGAGGTGATACGCGATCCCATCCGACTCACCTTTGCGCTTCTGGGCACGGTGATCCTGATGTTTATCATCGGCTATGGGATCAACCTGGATGTCGAGGATATCCGGTTTGCGGTACTGGATCGGGACCGGAGCCCGCAGAGCCGTGACTATATTCAAAACATCTCCGGCTCGCGATATTTTATTGAACATCCGCCCATTTCTTCCCCGGCCGAATTAGACCAGCG
>Ga0307990_1002218_pt1 | contig 15672 bp, 11 predicted proteins | sample EllFjometagen129_FD_203168 | JGI IMG/M metagenome (GOLD analysis project Ga0307990, IMG submission 203168) | Marine microbial communities from Ellis Fjord, Antarctic Ocean - #129 | ecosystem: Environmental > Aquatic > Marine > Unclassified | place: Southern Ocean | collected 2014-10-08
AAACAAATCAATATATTGATGTTCTGATATTTATATCAACAATTCAATGTTTATAAAAACAAAAAGGTCGGAAGAAAAAATCTTCCGACCACTCCTGAGAAAACTCCCCCTTTTAATTTTAGATTTATTAATTACAATTTTAAATATAAAATTTAAGATCCATTTCTCTGTACTATTCTATATCAAAATCGATTACTTCTTTTTCCTTACTAATTTCAAGAAGTTTGCCATCTTCACATTTTAAAATTCTTGCAGGAAATTTTTTCAATAAAGTATGATTATGTGTAGCCATAAATACAGCTCTGCCATTCTTACTTATATTAATAAGATGTTTCATAATTGTATCTGCACTTTCTATATCAAGATTTCCCGTTGGTTCATCGGCAAGTATAATATCGGGGTCGTTCAATAAAGCTCTTGCAATAACAACACGTTGTTGCTCGCCTCCCGATAATTGATGAGGCATTTTATATATCTTATCTTCCAGTTCCATTTTTTCTAGAACATCTTTAATTCTTTGTTTTATTTCATTTTTATTTTTCCAGCCTGTTGCTTTTAATACAAAATGTAAATTATCGTGTATATTTCTATCTGTCAGTAGTTGAAAATCCTGAAAAACAATTCCTATTTTACGTCTTAAAAACGGGATGTATTTTTTCCTTATATTTTGCAGATTATACCCTGCTGCTTCAGCCTTACCCTGCAACACAGGAAGCTCAGAATATAATGTTTTTAATAAACTCGATTTACCACTTCCAACCTTTCCAATTAAATATACAAATTCGCCTTTCGAAATATTAAGATTTACATTTGAGAGAATTAAATTATCCTGCTGAAATACAGAAACATCATCTAATTTAATAATATTATCAAGAGTCATTGAAATAGAATTAATTAACAGAAATACTATATTCACAAAAGTACGAATTTAAAGTGTGAAAAACTCTAAATTTTAAAACAAGAAATGAACAAACAATTGTTAATTAAAAGATTTATATGCTGAATTTAACATAGGGATAATGAGTATTTTTATTTTTTATAAATAATATCTTTCTACATAAAGATATTATCTTAATTAGCTTAGTTGTTTTTATATATAATAATCAAGAATTAAATTTATGAGAAAAAAAGAACTGTTATTAATATTATTAATAGCAATTTATTCCTCTGTTTTTACTCAAAAAACTGCAATTTATACGCATCAGGATAAAGCATATGACAATGCTTTGGAATTGTTTAACAAACAAAAATATGGTGTTGCACAAAAAATGTTTGAGAAAGTTATCAGTACTTACAAAAATGAAAATACTGATATTAAAACAGATGCTGAATATTTTTCTGCTATTTGTGCAATTGAATTATTTAATGCAGATGCTGAGTATCTGATCTCGAAATTTATTATGTCACACCCCGAAAGTCCACGATTAAAATCAGCTTACTTTCAAATGGGTAAATATCAATACAGAAAAAAAAGATATAAAAAAGCTATAAAATGGTTTGATAATGTAGATACTTATGACTTAAATAATGAACAACTTGCAGAATATAATTTTAAAGTAGCTTATAGCTATTTTATAACTCAAAATTATGAAAAAGCAAATAACTTTTTTTATGAAATAAAAGATATTGAAACTAAATATACTATACCTGCAATTTACTACTATGCTCATATTGCTTATATAAACAAAAATTATGAAACTGCTTTACAGGGATTTACAAAATTGCAAGACAATGAATTGTTTGCTCCAATAGTCCCGTATTATATTACTCAGGTTTACTATTTCCAAAAAAAATACAATGAAATAATTGATTATGCACCTCCCTTATTAAACTCTGCAACAACAAAACGAGCACCAGAAATTGCAAGAATTATTGGCGAAGCATATTTTTGCACACAAAAATATAAAGAAGCAATTCCATATCTTGAAATATATAAAGATAAATCTAAGTATTTTAACAGAGAAGATATTTACCAGTTGGGTTATGCCTACTATAAAACAAATAAATTAAAAAAAGCTTGCGAAAATTTTGAATCAGTAATAAACTCAAAAGACAGTATTACTCAAAGCGCATACTATCATTTAGCAGATTGTTATTTAAAACAAAATCTGAAAGAAAATGCACGAATGGCTTTTTCATCAGCATCAAAAACAGAGTTTTACCCCGAAATAAAAGAAGATGCTATGTTTAATTATGCAAAGCTGACTTACGAAATAACTTATTCCCCATTTAACGATGCCCTTAAAGCTTTTCAAAGATATATTAAATCATATCCCGAATCTGAAAAACTTGATGAAGCCTACACTTACATAAGTAAAGTGTATATGACTACAAAAAACTACAGAGAAGCTATTGAATCACTTGAAAACATAAAGATAATTAGTGATGAAGCCGAGAAAGCATATCAAAAAGTTACTTTTTACAGAGCTTTAGAATTATTTAATGATAATAAATTTAAAGCTGCCATAATTAATTTTGATAAATCGCTGAACAATTCAAAGTATAATCAGTTATTCAAGGCTAAATCTATATATTGGAAAGCTGAATCTTATTATCGTATTGGCAGATATAAGTATGCCATTAAATACTATAACGAATTTTTACTCACAACAGGCGCTTACAACATTTTTGAATATAATATTGCACATTACAATTTGGGATATGCATATTTTAAAGAAAATGATTACAAAGAATCATTAAAATGGTTTAGGAAATATGTTGACCGTAAAAAAATAAAATCTAAAACAGTTGGCGATTCATATAATAGAATAGGCGATTGCTATTTTGTTGCTTCAAAATATAAAGATGCTATGGAATATTACGAAAAAGCTGTTAATGTTAATAAAATTAGTGTTGACTATGCTTTATTTCAACAAGCTTATTGCCATGGTTTAGAAAAAGATTACAATCAAAAAGCTATTTTATTAAACCAATTAATTATCGATCATTCGCGTTCTTCTCTTGTAGATGATGCCTTATATGAGTTAGGGAACAGCTATATTATGATAGAGGAAACCAATATGGCTTTAATTAGTTTCCAAACTCTTGTCGATGATTACTACGAAAGCAGTTATACAAAAAAAGCTTTATTGCAAATTGGCTTGTTATATTATAATAATAATGAATATACAGATGCTATTACCAGCTATAAGAGTGTAATTGCTGAATTTAAAAATTCTAAAGAAGTTGATATCGCTCTATCAAAACTTAAAGATATTTATGTTGATATTGATAAAGTTGATGATTACTTTAAATACGTTGAAAGTTTGGGAGGAATAGCAGATGTTTCTGTTGCCGAACAAGATTCTCTTATATACGCTTCTGCTGAAAAATTATACATGTCGGGTGATTGTGAAAAATCAAAAAACAGATTTAAAAATTACATTGCAAAATTTAGCAACGGAACATACATTACTAATGCACATTTTTATAAAGCTGAATGTGAATATAAAGATGGTAATACCAGCAATGCATTATCATCATATAATTATGTAATTAGCAGAATGCAAAATATATTTACAGAACAGGCATTAGTAAGAGCCTCGGAAATTAATTTAAAATCCCAAAAATATAACGAAGCTCTTGAAAATTACACAAAACTTGAAAAAATTGCAGAATTTAAAAATAATATATCTAATGCCTTAATAGGTAAAATGAGATGTTGGTTTTATCTTGAAAATTATTCTGAAGCAAAAAAATCAGCAATAAAAGTTTTATCAAAAGAGAAAATTCCTGATGAAATTTTTCGCGAAGCTCATTATATAATTGCAAAATCATTCTACAAACAAAATGAATTTGAAGCAGCAATTGATGAATTTTCTATTCTATCGCAAGAATGTAAAAGCATAGAAGGTGCAGAATCAAAATATTTACTTGCAGATATATATTACAAACAAAACGAACTTGAAAAAGCTTCTGAAGAAATTTTTGACTTTAACAAACAAGCTACTTCTCACCAATTTTGGCTAGCTAAAAGTATAATATTACTCTCTGATATTTATGTTAAGAAAAATGATAATTTTCAAGCAAAACATACATTATATAGCATAATAGATAATTATGATAATATAACTGATGGTATTTTAGTTACAGCAAACATAAAACTTGAAAAAATAGTTGAAAGTAATGAAGAAGAAGAACAGTTTGATGATGCAATTGAAGATATTATCAAATTTGGTGAAGAAACAGAACTGTTTGAGGAATAAAAGCCCCTCCTAACCTCCCCAAGGGGAGGGACTAAAGGCTTGAGAAATTTTATGACTATAACCCTGTACAAAGAGTACAGGGTATTAATATTTAATAAATATTATAAAATTTTAAAAAAATGAGAATTCGAATTATTTTATTTATTCAACTGGTATTATTTTCAAATATATTATTTGCCCAGAAAGAAGATATTGATCATAAAGTTAATGTTGTAAAAGCATATAAACCATCAATATCTGATGCCTACAAAATGAATATTTTACCCAAAATAATTGATACAACTAAAATTCAATCTGATTTCAAATATCAAATATATCCTAAAGCATTAAACGTTGATTTTCAATTAGAACCTATTAAACCTGCCAAACTTGAAGGAGAACCTTTAACCAAACTATACAGAACTTTTATTAAACTTGGTTTTGGGAATTATTTCACGCCTCTCGCCGAAATTTACATAAATAAATTACGTTCTAAAAAATCTTCATGGGGAGCTTATTACAATTATTTATCTTCATCAGGTAAATTAAAAATCAGGGATGAAAAAGTTTTTGCAGGTTATAGCGATAATTCTGCCGGTATTTTTGGCAAAAAATTTCTTAGTAGAAGAAGAACACTTGCAGGTGACCTTAATTTCTCAAGAAATGTACTTTATTTTTATGGATACACACCTCATACATACACAATAACCCTTGAACAACAAAGATTCCTTTCGTTTACAACAAATACATCTTTGAAAAATAATTATACCGATTCTTTACATTTGAATTATAAACTTAATTTAGAGATAAAACACTTACAAGATATTAATAATGTAAGTGAAAATGAAGCTAAATTTACAAGTGTAGTTAGCAAGTTTTATAATACAAAATTATTTGGGATTACTACTGATGTTGCATTATTTAGTAATAATCTAATTTACGACACTATAAATTCAGGATTGTTAAATATAAATCCATGGACAAGTATAATAGGTAAAGAATGGCGTATAGAATCAGGGCTGTGTTTTATTGCTGATATTTACAATGATTCTGTTTTCTATCACTTATCTAAAAAAGTACATCTGCAATATAATGTTGTAGATAATTTTTTAATTCCTTTTGTTGGCTATGATGGATACTTGCAAAAAAATAGTTTTAGAAATATTATTTCAGAAAATCAATTTATTAGTCCGGGATTATATGTTAATAGTACTAATCATAAAATTATATTATTTGGCGGTATTAAGGGTAATTTTACTTCAAACATTACTTACAACTTTAAAGGCACATATTCTGTAATTGAAGACATGTATTTTTTTGTTAATGATACAATAAATCATGCCGGAACAGATTTTTTCAAACCGGACAACATACAATTTTTAAACAAATTTAATGTTGTTTACGATGATATAGAATTACTTGTATTACATGGTGAAATTGTTTACAAAAAAAGTGAAAAATTCAATTTAATTTTAAAAGGAAATTATTATGATTATAAACTCACAAACGAATTACAAGCTTGGAATAAACCGGAATTTGACATCAGTTTAATAACTAAATACAAGCTAAGAAATAAAATAGAATTAAATGTTAATGTATTTGCAATAGGAAGCAGATATTCAAAAACTTTTGACAACACAGATGGGTTTAAGCTTGAGCCTTATTTAGATGCAAATTTGGGAATTGAATATAGATATACAAAAATACTTTCCGCATTTTTAAACTTTAATAATATTGCAGGAACAAAAGATAACTTATTATGGTACGGCTACCCTGTACAACGATTTAATATTATGTTTGGACTTACTTATGCACTTTAATATTTTTAAAAAATCATTGTTAATATAATTGTTCATAAATATACTGATTTTTATAGGTTTTAAGTAGCTTTCAAAACTCCTTTTTTAGTAAATTTGTTTATTAATTTAAATCATAAATTTATATATATAAATCATTGTTAATGAGTAATATAGAAAAAAACGGGTACGATGCGGATAGCATACAGGTTTTAGAAGGATTGGAAGCTGTAAGAAAACGCCCTGCAATGTATATTGGAGATATAAGTAGCAGGGGATTACATCATTTAGTTTACGAAGTTGTTGATAATTCTATTGATGAAGCTCTTGTTGGGCATTGTGAAAATATTGAAGTAATAATCAATGAAGATGGCTCTATTACTGTAATAGATGATGGTAGAGGTATTCCTGTTGAATTACATGAAAAAGAAAACAGGTCTGCATTAGAAGTTGTGATGACACTTCTACACGCTGGAGGTAAATTTGATAAAGATTCATATAAAGTTTCTGGAGGATTACATGGTGTTGGGGTTTCATGTGTAAATGCATTATCATCTAAATTAATTGCAACAATTCATCGTGATGGAAAAATTTATGAACAAGAATATTCAATTGGAAAACCATTGGCAGATGTTAAAGAAATAGGCAAAACAGATAAAACAGGTACTACTATTTATTTTATGCCCGATAAGTCAATCTTTAATACTACTGAATATAAATTTGACATTATTGCAACCCGACTAAGAGAACTGGCTTTTTTAAATAAAGGGATCCATCTTTCTGTTGAAGATAAAAGAATAGATGAAAATACTAATGGAGAAATAAGAAAAGAAATATTTTATTCTGAACAAGGCTTAAGTGAATTTGTTGATTATCTTGATGTAACTCGCGAAAGATTAATCGAAAATATTATTCATGTTGAAACAACTAAAAATGATATTCCTGTTGAAATTGCTCTTCAATATAATACTTCATTTTCTGAAAATGTTCATTCTTACGTAAACAGCATTAACACACACGAAGGAGGTACTCATCTTTCCGGATTTAGAAGAGGACTGACACGTACTTTAAAATCTTATGCCGAAAAATCAGGGATGACATCAAAACTTAAATTTGATATTAACGGCGATGATTTTAGAGAAGGTTTAACTGCTATAATTTCCGTGAAAGTTCAAGAACCGCAATTTGAAGGACAAACAAAAACAAAACTTGGTAATTCAGAAGTTATGGGAGCAGTTGACCAAGCTGTAAATGCCTTACTGACAAATTATCTTGAAGAGCATCCAAAAGATGCACGTATTATTGTTCAAAAAGTAATATTAGCTGCACAAGCCAGACATGCCGCCAGAAAAGCCAGAGAATTAATTCAAAGAAAAACTATACTTTCGGGTGCAGGATTACCCGGAAAATTAGCAGACTGTTCAGAAAAAGATCCTGCTTTATGCGAAGTATATCTTGTTGAGGGTGATTCTGCAGGGGGAACAGCAAAACAAGGACGTAATAGAAAATATCAAGCTATTATGCCACTACGCGGAAAAATATTAAATGTTGAAAAAGCTATGCAACATAAAATATTTGAGAACGAAGAAATAAAAAATATTTTCATTGCTCTTGGAGTAACTATTGGAACAGAAGAGGATAGTAAAGCAATTAATCTTGAAAAACTAAGGTATCATAAAGTAATAATTATGACTGATGCAGATATTGATGGAAGTCATATTACTACACTTATAATGACTTTTTTCTTTCGCTATATGAAAGAAATGATACAAAATGGATATTTATATATTGCAACTCCCCCACTCTACCTTGTTAAGCGCGGTAAAGAACAACGATATTGTTGGAACGATGAAGAAAGAGATAATTTTGTATCTGAATTTGGCAAAGGAAACGATTCCGGTGTTCATATTCAACGTTACAAAGGTTTGGGAGAAATGAATGCTGAACAATTATGGGAAACTACAATGGACCCTGAAAGACGTACATTACGACAAGTTACAATTAACAATGCAGCAGAAGCTGACAGAATTTTTTCTATGCTTATGGGTGATGAAGTTCCTCCAAGAAGAGAATTTATTGAAAAAAATGCAAAATATGCCAATATTGATGCATAGAATTACAAAAAACCTTTTCTTGTTTTTGTAAAACTCTCATTACCAGACAAAAAAATAATGAGCCTCTTAATTGGATAATTAAGAGGTTTTTACATTTTGTATGTTAACAACATTTCTTGAATAACATCTTAAATATTTCCAAATTTGTACCTATAAAAAATTAGATGAAAAATATATCAAAATACATTAACAAACTGTTATATCTGAATGATTGTGTAATAATTCCCGGTCTTGGTGGATTTGTTACAAATTATATGCCTGCAGAAATAAATGAAGAGCAAAATTTTTTCTATCCGCCTACAAAACAAATATTATTTAATAAAAAACTTAATACTAATGACGGCTTACTAATAAATGCTGTTGCAAAATCAGAAAATACTGATTATAATGCAGCAAAAAAATATGTTTCCGAATTTGTTCAAGATATATTTACAAAACTGGAAAATGATAATTTATATATTTTCAAAGATTTAGGAACTCTTACTTTTGATACTCACAAAAATTTAATTTTTGAACCTGATACTAACAGTAATCTTTTAGCAGATGCATACGGGTTATGCACTTTCCATTTTCCAAAAATTGAAACTAAAGAACCTGTAAAACAATTAAAAGAAAAATTCAAAGATAAAGAAGCTGTTAAGCAAGTTTTAAAACAACCAATTACCAAACGCATTGTTATAGGAATTCCATTAGTATTAGCCTTATTGATTTTACCTTTTAAAACTAACATATTTGAATATAGCAATGTTAATAAAACAAATATTTCATCAGGTCTTATATCTTCTAATAATAATTTAGACAATGAAATTAATAATTTAACAAAGAAAGAAAACGCTTTACTATATGTTGAACCTTCTGAATTTGAAAACAACACACAAAACAATGTAAATGGAAACAATAATACAACAATTGACAGTTCTGAATCTATTAAAACTATTGAAAATAAAAAGGCTGTTGAAACAAAAAGCAATGATAGTTATTTTATTATTGCAGGAAGTTTTGCCGAACAAGAACGAGCTGAAATATTTTGTAAAAATATGACGCAAAAAGATTATGAGCCAGTAATTCTTGAACGAAAAAATGGACGATTAAGAGTTTCTATCAAATCATTTAGTAAAAAAACGGAAGCTGTAAATGCTCTAAATAATTACCGTAATAATTCTGATCTTCCTTTATGGCTGTTAACACAATAATTTAAAATTATATATCAATTTAATTTTAAGGTTCTATGTTAAATATAATGGATAATCAAATTTGCCACAGATTCGCAGATAAAATAAATAATTTTAGGTAATGATATACTAATTTACACTAAATAGTTATTGCAAGTATTAATTTTATTACTGACAACGTTCTTTTATTGTTTCGTAAACATCTGTATTTCCCAATTCTCCTGCCATTCTTAAATCTTCACAGCCAATATCGTTAAGTCCTAAATTTAATCTACAGATTCCTCTATAGTAAAAAATTTTATATTTAATATCTTCATCATTTATTGTTCTATTAAAATCAATAATAGCTCCTTTAAAGTCTTTTAAATTCATTTTTGCACAACCACGATAATAATAGATATGACTATAGCTATGCTGTAATGAATAACTTTTTTTCATTACAATATATTCTTCGTCAACTTTAATCATTCTATTTCCATAAATGAAAAAATTATTCACATTATGAGGACAGTTTTTTAATGATTTAGTAAGGTCGATAATTGCTCCAGTAAAATCTTCTGTATACAATTTACATGTTCCTCTAAGAAAATATGTGTAATCTTTAGAAACACTTACTGTATCTTCTCCCGAATAATATGATGCAATATTTAATTCTTTATTATATTCTATAATCGCTCCTGCGTAATCTTCATTTTTATATTTTATATCACCCTCTGCTTCATGCTTATTTTGAGCGACACAATAAAAAGTACTTGCTACAATAATGAATGTGATAAATATATGTTTCATAATAATAGATTTAATTCAATATATAATTTAGTCTTTTTCAGGTGGCACATTTAATAATCCTTTCAGTTTCTTGTCAAATGGATTTAATAATTTTTTGATTGGCTTCTTACCTTTATTTAATTCTTTTGGTGCTGACTGCTGTGCTAATTCCTTTCTAATTTCGGGAGAATCTAATTCTTTATAATTTTTATGTGTTACCACTTTTTTCCCTGTTTGTTTTTCTATCTTTTTAATTGCTTCTTTTGTAATATTTCCTGCAATATGTACAGCTTTTCTTGTTTCAACAAAACCATCTGCATTTGTTTCTTTTAATATTTCAGTAGTAGTTGCTTCGTTAAAGATAACTGTAGCAAGTTCAAGAGGTGTCATATTATCACGCAAACTATCATTCTTAGTTAAATTCTTATGTTTTTTATATTCATACGTATTAAATTCAGCCCATGATTTATACATTTCATCTGTCAAAATAGCATATTCATATTTCTCTTTTATTCCACTCTCTTGGAGTGTGTCTGTAAAACTATTTCTTGTTTCTATACCTACTGTTCTTGTTTGTATCCATTCGGGATTATGACCTTTTGCAACATAATATCCCTTTGCTCTTTCTATTGCTTTTGCAGGTTGCTCAATTTCGTCTAACCTTTCCTTTCCTATACGAGCCAACCAACGTTTAAATGGTTCTGCTTTTTTAGATGGTATAGATTGAATTATGCGAAACATTGTTTCTGTATCCGCAACATCAGTTATCCTTTTTTTCCCATCTTTAGCTAACAATTTCAACTGTACGATATTTTCGTACGGTTGAAATCCATTACTTTCTAATTGTATTTTTAAATCACTCCAATATCTCTTTGGTGTACTACTTTCGCTTAAAACTCCAATAATATCAATAACAGAAAAATACCACTCTCCATCTATTGTGATTCTTCTTATTTCCTTATCTTCAAATATTGCTATTTTATTAGACTCTTGTTTTTTCTTCTTTTTACTCATGTCCTATTAATTGTTTGTATGTTAATCTTCCAACAATATTTCCCAAAATTAAATCAAATCTTTCAGAAGTATTGCTTTTTCTTGTATTAAATCTTAATGAATATTCGTCAATATAGCTTTGTAGGTGTTCTTTGCTTACCCAATGGTATATCCCATTAATACCTCGTTTTAAGTGCGACCAAAAACATTCTATATTGTTTGTGTGAGCCATAAAATCAACATATTGTTTAGCCCCATGATTAACTATTGTATGACTATAATTGTCGTTTAATCCCCTGTATGACCTCCATTCGTCTGTTGAAATCATTGAGCCAATTTCTACATTCTCATATATAATAGACTTTAATGTTTCTCCTGATACATCGTCTACTTTTTCAGCGATAACATTTCCTTTGCGTTCAATCATTCCAAATACAGCAGTTTTGTCTTTTGTATTTCTTCCCTGTGTTCCTTTTGACTTTTTGCATAAATGTTTGTTTTTAGCCTTACCACCGATGTACGTTTCATCTGCTTCTATATGATTTGATAATTCCTTTTTAAAATTAGGATGGTTAAAGGCATATCGTAATCTATGTAATAAGAACCATGCAGTCTTTTGTGTTGTTCCAATATCTTTAGCTAATTGATGTGATGATACGCCTTTTTTGTGAGAGGAAAATACATACAGAGCCATAAACCATTTTTGTAAAGGTATTTTAGTATCTTCAAAAACAGTTCTTGTTTTAACGTTAAAGTATTTGCCTGTGTTCTTACACTTGTATCTATTATTCTTACATTTGTAAACTTTAGATGTTTCATCAAATGGAGAAATAATATCGCCATTCCATCTTAGTTCTTCTAAATGATTAATACATGCTTGTTCATCAGGAAAAACTTCGATTAGGTCTAAAATGCTTTTAAATTTTTGTATCATCATTTAATGTTTTAAATTTGTATGGTATAAAAGTAATACTTTATTTACACTAAAACAAGCATTTTGTGTAAAAGTTATTAACAATTGGTGTAAATATGTATATCATTGCCTAATTTTATTATCTGTGAATCTGTGGCTTTTTAATTTCTTTACCCGCAGAACCAATTTTAATATTTAACTTTGACACACATTTTAAAAAAAACATATGTTTAAAATTTCAATAATAATATCAATAATTGCCTTAATCTCTTCATGTAACGAAAAACTTGGAGAAGAAATTAAAGGCAGATACCCAAATGGAACACCTATAAAAGTTAACTATTTTAAGTGGGTTGGAAATGATAAAATAGTAGTTAAAGAAATTAGATATTACCAGAACGGAGAAAAAGAAATTGAAGGCGAGTATAAAAATGGGGGAAAACATGGGAAATGGACATATTGGTATAATAACGGAAAAAAATGGAGTGAAGGAACTTTCAAAAACGATTTAAGCGATGGACATTTCACTATATGGTATAAAAGCGGAAAAAGAAACTATGAAGCTGAATACAAAGAAGGAAAGCCAAATGGCAAATGGATTTTTTATGATAATGATGATGTAAAATACAAAGAAGTTATTTTTGATATGGGAGAAAAAATTGAAGAAAAAAATCTATGATAAATTGTAGTAAATATATTTATCTACTAACATTATACATTTTAATTTAAAACAACTTTTTTACCCATTCTTCCCTTTTAACATTAGAGCAAAAGGAACTGCTCCAAAAGCAACAAATGCCGATATCTCGAAAGTAAGCTGTAAACCAATAACATCGGAAATAAAACCCACTAATAATGCGGCAACAGAACTACCAATAAAATTGATCATCATATACATGCCGTTGATAAAAGATGGTCGGTCAGATTTATTATCCATTACAAGAGCAAGAATAATCGGTGAAGTAGCAAAAATAAAAAAACCAAGAAGAATTAATAATGGGAATATCATATAACCTTCACTTTGTGTGAAAAACCACATTAGTAAAGGTGTAAGTACAGAAACAAATACAAGCAAACGTTTGCGTCCAACAATATCAGATAACCAGCCTGCCAAAAAAGTGCCGGCAACTCCGGCAACTTCTAGCACTGATAAAGATATACCAGAAAACCATAATGTCTCTCCTTGATTATCTAAATATACAGGTAAAAATATTGTTAATGCAGATTTTAGTATTGCTCTGAAAAATGTAATTCCTAATATTATCAGTAATAACGGAAGAAATTGTTTTATAGTTTTTGATATCAAGCTTGGATTATTTGTTTTTTTTATATCATCCGATACTTTGATTTTTCTTAATCTGAAATATAACAAAACTGAAGCTACCAAACCAAAAGGAATAAGTCGATAAGAATGTTCAAATCCCCATAAAGAAATACATCCAAGAATAATTAACGGACCAAGAGAACGAGCAAGTTCTCCGCCAATCATATAAAAACTCATTCCCAATCCAATTTTACTACCCGAAACTTCTTTTACCATCACAGGAGAAGGAACATGAAAAAGTGCAGAGCTAATACCTACCATGAATAATAGTATTGCAAGAAAAGTATAACTTGGCACAACACCAAGTAAACTCATAAGTATAGCAGTAATTGCCGGTGTAAATATTACAAAATATCTTACTTGCAATTTATCGGCAACTAACCCAATAAGAGGCATAAAAATTGAAGGAGAACGTTGTATAAATGTTAAAACACCAACCAAAAAATAATTTATTTTAAGTCTTTCTATTAAAATTGGCAATACGGGAGCAAGAAAAGCAGAATAAACGTCATGTGAAAAATGAGCAAAAGCTAATGTAATTACATTATTTGTTTGAAATTTTTTACTCATTTTAATTATTTTATATTGATACAAAAGTACAATAATTTATACCTTTGAAGTTTAAAATTTGATATAACAATTTATAATATGACATTAATAAAATCTATTTCGGGAATTAGAGGAACAATTGGAGGAGAACAGGATAATAATTTAACACCTTTAGATATTGTTAAATTTGTTTCAGCATTTTCTGTATTAATTAAACAAAATAAAGCAAAAGGTAAAAAACATAAAATTGTAGTGGGCAGAGATGCAAGAATTTCAGGCAATATGGTTAATAATATTGTAACAGGTTCACTTAACGGAATGGGTATTGATGTTATAAACCTTGGCATGGCAACTACCCCTACCGTTGAAATAGCTGTAGTAAAAGAAAAAGCTGATGGAGGCATTATTTTAACAGCAAGTCATAATCCAAAACAATGGAATGCACTTAAACTATTAAACAACAAGGGAGAATTTATATCTGCTGCCAATGGACAGGAACTTATAAACATTGTTAATGAATGCAAATACAAATTTGCAGATGTTGATGATCTGGGTTGTATTACGAATAATAATACATACGACGATATTCATATTAAAAGTATTATTGATTTAGATTTAGTAGATACAAAGTCTATAGCCAATGCTAATTTTACAATTGCCATTGATGCAATAAATTCTGTTGGCGGAATTATAATACCAAAACTACTAAAAGCATTAGGGGTAAAAAACATCATTGAATTATATTGCGAGCCAAACGGTATTTTTTCACACAATCCTGAACCATTACCGGAAAATTTAACAGAAATATCAAATATAGTTAAAGAAAAAAAGGCTGATGTAGGATTTGTTGTGGACCCTGATGTAGATCGTCTGGCGATTATTAATGAAGACGGCTCAATGTTTGGCGAAGAATATACACTTGTAGCAATAGCCGATTATGTTTTGCAGAACAAAAAAGGAAATACTGTTTCAAATATGTCATCCACACAGGCATTAAGAGATATTACTTTAAAATATGGAAGTAAATATGAGGCTTCTGCAGTAGGAGAAGTTAATGTTGTTGAAAAAATGAAAAAGATTGGTGCAGTAATTGGCGGAGAAGGTAATGGTGGAATAATTTATCCTGAACTTCATTATGGCAGAGATGCTTTGGTTGGTATTGCATTGTTTCTATCGTTTCTTGCTAAAGAAAAAATAAAGTGTTCGGAATTAAGAGCTAAATATCCACAATATTATATTTCCAAAAATAAAATACAACTTTCATCGGATGATAACATCGAAGCTGTTTTTAATACCATTCATGCAAAGTATAAAGATTACGAAACCTCAACAATAGACGGATTGAAAATAATAATGAATAATGAATGGGTTCATTTAAGAAAATCTAATACAGAGCCTATTATCAGGGTTTATGCAGAAAGCAAATCGAAACATGACGCCGACAATCTTTCAGCATCCATTATTGAAAAGATTAAAACAATATTATAAAATCTATCTTATTATTGTAACTGCACCCGCTTCTGAATGTTCTACTCCAGTAACATCTTTGAATTTACAGAGCCATGTATAGGTGCCTAGCTGACATTTATTACTTTTACCCTGAACATTTCCATTCCATTTTGCATTTGGGTCATCGGTTTCAAATATCACTTCTCCCCATCTGTCGTATATTATTAATTTGAAATTTCTTTCGTCAATCCCATGTCCCATTACAAAAAACTCATCATTTGTCAAATCACCATCAGGTGAAAATGCTGTAGGAGCATAAAAAGTGTATTCATCTTTTATTCTGACTTCAAGGAATACTGTATCTTTACATCCTTTATCACTTTCTACTCTTAATTCAACAATATATGTTT
>Ga0307990_1002219_pt1 | contig 15668 bp, 9 predicted proteins | sample EllFjometagen129_FD_203168 | JGI IMG/M metagenome (GOLD analysis project Ga0307990, IMG submission 203168) | Marine microbial communities from Ellis Fjord, Antarctic Ocean - #129 | ecosystem: Environmental > Aquatic > Marine > Unclassified | place: Southern Ocean | collected 2014-10-08
CCGTTGCTTGTTCATTCGAGTTCTCCTTCACGCCCTCGAATTATACACTAAATTTAACAGTACAATTTGTCTCACTCTTATTGGCACAGAGGGGCCGGACGAACTGCCGGCGCATAATGTGAGCGTTTCTTCTTTTGAAATGACTGAAACCGAAATCACGCAGGAGCAGTATGAGACTTTAAACGACTATAATCCCAGCGTATATCCCCCCGCTGATTGCGAGGATTGCGATGATTGCCCGGACTGCCCGGTGGATTCTATTAACTTTTCCGCCGCATCCTCGTTCTGCGAAGAAGTCGGTGGTCGCCTGCCCACCGAGGCCGAGTGGGAATACGCCGCGCGCGCCGGCGAGACCACACGATACTACTGCGGCGACGACAACTCCTGCATTAACGGCATCGGGTGGTTCATCGGCAATTCCGATATAATGCCCCACGCCGTCGCGCAAAAATCCCGGAACGACCTGGGCCTTTACGATATGCTCGGCAACCTCTGGGAATGGGTCAGCGATTATTATGCGGAGGATTATTATACGGATGAAGACGCCGACAATCCCACCGGACCGGATTCCGGCGATTTGGGTGTTCTGCGCGGCGGCGCGTGGGAAAGCGCCGCGGAAGGCGACGTGGTTTACGGAACTCTGCGCGTTTCAGACCGCAATCCGTTCGGCCAGGCCACCGGCACAAAATACACTGGATTTCGCTGCGTCCGATAACGCGGGCGTATTTTTACAATAAAAAATGGGCGGCTCGTATGCCAGGACTGCAACCCCCGGTAGGGGGTGCTGGGTTCGCTACGAATCGGCATCCCTAAAGGGATTTGCCAAAGCGAATCAGCTTCCTTGTTAGTCAAAAAGCTATGAACAGACATGCTCTTCATGATATTTGGGAACATCCAATTCCGAAAACTGTGGGGCTGCCTTAAAAAGTTGGACTTGACACAATTATTGTCATTCCGACTGAAGCGAAGCGAAATGGAGGAATCCCTTAACCGTCCTGTTTTGAAGGGATTTCTCAGGCAAGTCCTTCGGACTCGCTCGAAATGACAACGCTACGTTTTCTTTTCAAAGAGATTTTTTCAACAGCCCCACTGTCACGAATTTAAAAATATTTGGTGACAATGGGAATAAAAAGTTAGTTCCCGAACAATGCATCACAATCGATAAACTGCGCGCTGTTTGGGTCCTTTAATGGGGAGTAACAGTATTCATAAAGGTGCGCGATCTCGGTCAGCCGAACATGGGTTTTCACGATATTGCCATCGGCATCACGCTCTGAGCGTTCCGGCAGGTAGTTGTATTCGCCGTCCGGGACAGACGCATCCCATAAATCCCATAACTCAAAATCACCATAGTGCTCGGCGGCAGCGGAATAATGTTCCATCACCAAGTGCGCTTCGTCGCTTGTCAAGGGAAGACCGTTGGCGGCGGCAATCACCAAAAGCGCGGCAAAGTCCGGGTACCACTCGAAATAATCCCCCGCCATCGGGTGGTTTTTGATCTGGTCCATGCGCGTGGCAAGCCCATTCAACATTTCTTGAGCCGTGTTGATGTCATGAAAATTGATGGCCATGGAAACAGCCGACAGGTGGAAACCGTATACGATGTTGGTTGCCCAATAGTGGCTGAGAAGAAAAACGAATTCATAAAGGGGGACGACCCCATTGCCGCAATCGTTGCCCTGGGCATCGCCATACCCAATGTAGGCTGACGCGATTTTTGCGGTGCATTCGCCATTTGGAGAAAGGATATCGTAGTTCGTGAAGCTGGCGAAATCATCAACGAATCCGTTTTCCGTTCTCGGCAGGAAGACCTCTCCATTTTCGCCCTTGGTGTAGATTTTGTAATCCGTATCCACAATATCCCGGCACATGCGAACAATGTGGCGATAGAGTTTGATGGATTCATCAATCAATTCCCCGTCGTCACTTTCTCGGATGATCCGAGCGAGAAAAGGAAGCCCTCGATAGAGAAAGGGCAGATCATCCTTGGAACGCTTGTTCCGCACGTAAATATCACCCCATGTCGGATTGTTTGGGTTGCGCCAGGTATCGTGGCGTCTGGCCACTTCTTCATTTCGTACGAAATCGTAATCGACTGTGACGTTGCGCCCCGGCTCAATTTCGTAAGAATGATTGCGGTAAAAAATCGTCCTTGCCGTCAGATAATCGACCACCGGGTCTTCACCGGCCCAGACCATGCCGTCGTAAGTCGCGGACAAGCCCTGGATATATCCAAGGGCGAGATCCCGCGCATCCTCGTCTCCATTGGCAAGATATAATCCGATGACGCCCGGAAGGAACCTTGTAACTGTCGCCAGCGTGTTGTCGGGGGAACAATCGAAGGCGAAAGTGACGGTATCGCCGGTTTTGAGGGCGTGGGCGCATTGCCACCAGATCATAAATGGCGGGTCGCCGTCAGGGTTGTCTTCCGACGCTCCGAAGGAATGTCGGCGCGCCCAACGGAAAATATCGACGCCTTCGTAAAAATCCTTCATCGTCTGCGTAAAGGAGTCTATTTCACCCATGGTGGGTGCGGTGCCTGCCGGGTCTCTATGGATAGTAAAGGGCATCTCATCCGGCGGATCAATAATGTCATCCGGTACGGTGTCATCATCGTCCACGTCGTCATCCACATCATCGTTCGCATCATCGTCTACGTCGTCATCCGTGTCGTCATCGTTGTCTGCAGCGGTATCGTCATCATCGTCATTCTGCGATACACCATCGTTGTCGTCGTCATCATCATCCCCGCATGAGGCGATCACGGAGATGGAAAAAAGCATGAAAAGAAAAAAGAAAAAAACCAAGCCGGGATTTCTCATTGACGAACTCCTTTGCAAATCAACCCAATTCCAAACCTAGCAACAAGAGCTTTATCGGTCAAAGAAAAGGGGCCCTAAAATTGCCTATTGCACAGCAGAGGAATTTGAGCGCGATTTTACTGACACGCAATATAAATGGACCTGCAAATACCAAAAAAATGCGTAACAGGGGGGCTTTCGGGGCATTGATTTCCGAAGATCGCATGCTCCATGGCCCAGTCCTGAACCAGTTCATCCCAGCTAGGCGCGAGAGTCATCTGGTATTACATTATCATTTCATAGGATCAAGGATTCAGGCGGAGATTTTTCCCTGCACGTAATTGGCAATTCTTCTGATCGTCTCGAAGTTTTCAGGCGACACTTCGTAATGGGGAATGGAGATTTTGAATTCTTCCTCGATGGCTTCGACGAGTTCCAGCATTTCCAGGCTGGAAATATAACCCTTCTCAAACAGGTTTTCGTCCAGCGTCAGCCGCTCAGCCGGCGGATCTTCCAGAATATCGTCATGAAAGAGATCCGTGATTTTTTCTATCAATTCATTTTCGGACATTTCATTTTTTCTCGCGTTTTTTGGCGGCCAGTTCCTTGGCTTTTTTGAAATCGGCGAAACTGGCGTCGTAGTTTCCGGCCGCCTCATTCAGCTTTGATCGAAGGTTATAGAGCGACGGATTTTCGGGATCTATGGCGATGGCCAGGTCGTAAATTTTGATGGCTTTTTTCATATCGCCTTGCGCGGCGTGTATTCCGGCCTTGGCGAGATAGGCTTCGATATACGTGGGACGCAGTTTGATCGCCTGAGTCAGATCGGCCAGCGCTTTGTCGAAATCGTTTTTCAGCGCGTAGGCGTTGCCGCGAAAAAGCAGCGCTTCGAAATCCTCCGGCACGGCGGTAATCGATTTGGTGAAGGCGCCGATGGCCTCATCCAGCTTGCCCCGCGCGGAATACACCAGCCCCAACACTTTTTGTGCTTTCGGGCCGTCCTTTATTTTCACAATTTTGTTGGCCGAGGATTCCGCTGCGGCGAACTTGTTTAGATCCAGTTCCGCATTGGCCCTTTCAAACCAGGCTTCCGTGGATCTCGGCGATAACACCGTGGCTTTGACGAAGTCGTCGTAGGAGCGCTTTTTTTCGCCGATCAATTGGTAGAACTTTCCCCGGCGCAGATAACAGGAGGAAAATTTCGGCGCCAGTTCCACGCATTTGTTCAGGTCGATTCTCGCGGCGGCACTATCACCTTTGAGCAGATATAGCCCTCCACGGCCCAGGTAGGCCTTGGCGCTTTTGGAATCGATCAGAATGGCGTTGGTGTAATCGTCCTCAGCCGCATTGATGCGCCCGCGCCGTAAATTGACCTCGCCGCGAGCAATGATGTACTCGATATTTTTCGGTTCCATCATGATGGACGAATCCAGGTCAGTCAGAGCTTTTTTCAGTCGCCCGCTCGCCATGTGAATGGCGCCGCGCATATAATAAAGCTCACCGGACGGTTCAATATCAATGGCCTGCGTGGCCACAATTTCAGCTTTCGATAATTTATTCTGCTGTAAAAGAATTACGGCCTTGTGTCCCATGGCAAGGGTGTGTTTCCCGTCCATGGCAATGGCCTGATCCAGTTGCGGGAGAGCTTCATCCAGATTGCCCAGCGCCGATGTGGCCTTGCCCAGCAGGAAATAGTAATCGGCGTCGAGTTCGCCTTTTTGCTCCACGGCCTTGAGCTGCGTCATCGCCGCATCGAAATCGCCGTTATACAGTTTCTTTTCAACCTCGGCTTTCCAGCCGGAGAAAGGTTCGCGGGCGTGCGCGGATAGAGAAAAAAGCATAAGCGCCGGAACAAGGACTATAAAAATGAATCTTCGCATACTGATCACCACCAAATAATGCTGGCAAACTCTATCCCACGTCTTCCGGCCCGGTCAAGGAGTGCTTCGATTTCTATTGGCATTGTGGCATCCAAACATTTATAGTGAGCATAAGTTTCGTGATTCAAGCGCCGTCAGTGATATTATATCCAGCGACTCGGGGGACAGGCAATGGTCGAAGACAACTTTGCAGGTTCAGTCATCGTCGATTGGTCAATATTTCACGGCCAATTCGATTCCGCAGAAATCAGGCGATATGCTCCCATGGAACCGGGCGTTTATCTTCTTTGGCGCAAGCAGGAAAAAAACAAATGGGTTGTATTTTTTGTGGGCCAGACCGAGGACTTGGAAAAGACCCTTCTGGGGCACATATCCGAGAATGAAACAAATCCCTGCGTGAAAAAAATGATCGAGCATCATGAGTGTGGCTTTGAATACGCGGTCATTTCAGACAAGGCCATCAGGGACGGCATCGTCAAGTTCTTGTTTGATCATTATAAGCCCAAGTGCGTGACGAAGGATCCCGGTGGTTGGCCTATTGAAGTGAATTTGCCCTGAAATTCGCATCCTTAGTTATCCGTTTGACGCCAGATTAAGGCCAAGCGCTTTGACCCGTTTAAGAAAATCATCCGGCGCCCCGCAGCAAAGTTGAATCCTTTCACCGCCGGCAGGGTGGGGAAACTCAATCCTTTGCGCATGAAGATAGAATCGACCATCAGGCTCCGGCGGACCGCCATACTGCTCATCGCCTATCAGAGGATGGCCCGCGTGGGCGAGGTGCGCACGGACCTGGTGCATTGCGCCCGTCGAGCACAACGCACGCACCAACGCAAATTCGCCCGCTCGATCTTCCGTGCTTAACTGCGTTTCGGCGCGAGTTGCGCTGCGCCCTTTCCCCTCGCCGACCATCACATGCCCCGCACGCCGCGACGGATGGGAGATCGGTTCGCCAATGAAAAAAGAATTGGGCGGATTACCGGAGCATATGGCTAGGTATTGTTTGCGAACATCGTGTTTTTGAAATACACGGCGTAGCGCCGCGTAGCTTTTCGAGTTTTTTGCCGCCAGCAATATCCCGGATGTCCAATAATCCAGCCGGTGCGCTATGCCGGGCTCGAGCGGAGGTCCGACCTCGGTCATAGCCGGATACTTCGCGACGAGGACCTGCGCGACGGTCCCTCGATCCGATGATTTCAAAAGCGCGCAATGCCGTCCGGCGGGTTTGTTGATGGCGACGATATGCTCATCCTCATACAGTAGGACAATGGGGCAATCGTCGTCTGGAAGAACGCTGTTCGCTCCTGCGGGCATGCTCATCGTCACGGTCTGTCCGGCGACGACGACATCGCCTTTTCGCCCCTTCCGTCCATCGATAAGAACCTGGCCGGCTTCGATGATCAAGGCGGCTTTCTTTCGGGACAGATCGGAAATTGTCTGCGCGACAAAGACATCAAGCCTTGTGCCGGAGGCTTCCGCGTTGACTTTAAGGCGCATTATTTTCTCTGCTTTGTCAATTCGGACCGCATAAAATGGTTAGGATTTGGGAACGACATAAAAATTTTCAGCCAGCAGTTCCCTGGCTTCATTATCGTGCGGATTGTTGGCGATGGATTTTTCCAATAGCTCTTTAGCCTTTCCCTTTTTCCCCTCCTTGAGAAATATCTTCGCCAGCGCGTTGAATTTTTTATATTCGACGTCAGGATTTATTTCGATAGCCTTTTGCAGATTTGCTTTCGCCTCTTTCACGCGGCCCTGCCTCAGATAGACCAGGCCCAATCCTTCGTATGGGCAGGTATAGCCCTGATCGCCGGCGTCGCGAGCTTTGCTAAAATATTGCTCGGCCTTTTTCAGGTCGCCCGAGTTGAAATGAATCAGGGCGAGTTCCGAAAGCGCACGGGCGTTGTTTGGACTTAATTCGAAAACCTTATTGATCGTCGCAATCGCCTCAACGTACTTTTTCCGTCGGCCCAGGTCGTTTCCTTTAGCCAAAAGCGCCGTAATGTTATCCGGTCTGAGTTCAAGAACTCTATTGAAATATTTGATGGCTTCCGCATGTTTTTCCTCCAGCGCGGACACAAAACCCAAACCGAGCAGGGCCAATTCTTTTATGAACAGATTATATTCCTTTTGGATGCCGGTGAAGTGCGTGTTCACTGGAGTTTCTTGGTGAAGTTTGAGGCCTAATTTCAGATGCCGCCGCGCTTCGGGCAGCCGGGACGCCGCCAAGTGAATCCGTCCCAATCCCACGTATGCTTCGGCCCCATGTTGATCTTCTTTTATCTCCTCGAAGATTGTTTGCGCCTCGTCGGATCGATTATCAGCCAGCAGAGCAAAGCCTTTGACAATATTGACCCGCACGTCGGGGGCAAATCGCTGTTCTTTCGCGATTGTCGCGCGGTCCGCATATTTCAGGGCATTGGCGTTATCCCCGGACAGATAACACGACAAAGACGCCTCAAATTGAGTGATATAATTCACTTCCTCCCGGTCTGCTGACTCCCTGTACGACACGCACGCCAGTTTGTTCTGCTTCATCTCCGCATAAAGCGCTCCGAAAGCGTGATACAGGCAACCCCAATAACTTTCCTCCTTGACCTCGATGCTCTTCATTTTTTGCGCCGATTCTTTAAAAGCCTTTTCGGCGGCGTCAAATTTTCCCGATTCGGTAAAAACGCGACCCAACTCCGCTATTAACTGCGCGTAAACCAGATGCTCGCCTAATCCATTGGCCAGTTTCGCGCCTTCTCTCAAAATGGATTCGGCTTTGGAGAACTCCCTCATTCTACGGTATTGCTCCCCGAGGTCATGATAGAGCATCAGCCCTGGTTTTTCGGATTTCGGCGAGTCGCGAACAATCTTTTCCGCCTTTTGCAGAACCTTGCGGCTTTGTGCGTAATCATTCATTTGTTTCAGATTTTCCGCCAGATCAAAATATGCGCTCAATCTGTCGGGCTGGGTCTCAATGATTTTCATAAAAAGTTCGCTGACATAAATCTTATCTTCAGGCGAACCACTGGCCGAAAGAAATGATGCGTATTCAGATACAGCTTCGAGGTTTTTTGGATTGATTTCGATGGCTTTTTCGAACATCCGCCGGATTTTTAGCTTGTCCTCGACCATATTCTCTTCATTTTCATTGTAAATCGTAGTCAGATTGTATAAACGCGCCAGTTGGAAATAGAAGCGGTCGTTGTCGGGATCACTTGCGAGGGCGTCTTCCAAAAGACCGATCATTTTTTTATAGGGTTTTCCGGAGCTGTCTTTCGGCCCGTGCTCGACCAATTCGTTTGCCTGATCGACCAACAAGTCGCTGGGAGTGCGCTTTTCATCAGGTGTCGGCGATGGCTGTTCGATGCGCTGGGGCGCCGGAATTTTTTTTTCGCTTTCCACGGAATTATTGCACCGGGTCAGGCTCAGCGTCAAAAGCACCAAAGCGGCGAAAACGGTGATTTTATCGATCATTTGGTTCTTCGTAGGATCTGGTAATAATATTCCTCTTCGACGCAAAGTTTAAAAGACCAGCTGACTGCCGTCAAATATCTTTTGCCTGGCTCAGTCAGTGGATGGTGGTCAGTGCGGTTTCTCCAGTCGCCTGGAGTCCCGTTTGGGGATCTTTCGCGAATCCAGCATTAAAACAGTGCTTCCCCCTCGACATCGGCGAATCGCTTCCTATAATGATTTTCAAGATGACGCAATTTCAGGAATTTCAAGCCACGCAGTTATTTTGTCAGCATTGCAAAATGGTGGTGGAAGTGCGCGAAGTGCTTCTTTTGGTGCTGCCTCGCAAAAATCTCTACGACTACCGGTGTAAGCAGTGCGGAAGGTCTGTAGGATCGCGGGAGGAAATTGACGCGGACGCCATGTCCATTAAGACGTTCAGCCGTGGACCGATGCAAAACCACATGGCGCGGCGTGCCTTGCCAAGACGACGATGAGTTTGCATCGTAAAAAAAATACACGACCATGTGGTTAAATATCACTATTCCATAACGACCGGATCTCGACATGAAAAACAGAATTTCCTTTTTCGCGATTTTCGCGACGCTTCTTTTTACGGGATGCGCTGGAAAATGGATCGGCGCCGGATTTCCGCAACCCGGCGACGCCACCTTTGAGACCCGAGGACTGACGGAATCGGTGCGCATCGACTATGACCGCTATTTCGTTCCGCACATCACGGCTTCCGATGACAAGGACGCCTTCTATGCCCTGGGATATGCCATGGCCTCGGCTCGGCTGCACCAGATGGATATTTTACGACACGTCGCGCAGGGGAGGTTGTCGGAAGTTTACGGCCCCACAAAAACGGTGCGGACCGGTGAAAAGAAGACGATTGTCGATGTTCTGGAAGTGGATTACTTCCTGCGCATTCTGGATTTTAGCGATTCCGGCAAACGCCTTTTGCACAATGCCTCGGACAAAAACAGGGCCGTCCTCAAGGCATTCGCTACCGGCGTCAACGCCTTCGTCGAGGTAAATCGGCAAAGCAAAAGCCTTTCGGCCCCCTATTCCATGCCCGAGCGACTGGGCGGGCGAACATTTGAACCGTGGACGGCCGCAAACACCGCTGAGTTGATGATGCTCAACGCCTGGAGTTCCGCGCAGAATTTTGCGGATGAAATTTTCGCCGTGCGCGCCCTGCAGGCCGGGACGCCTGTCGAGCGCATCGTCGATCTTCTTTCCCCGCATTACCCGCTGCGTTCGGATTTCTTCGTTTACCTCGACGAGATGAGAAACGATCTGCGCGGCGTGCGTTTCATTCACGGCATGGAAATGTTCGATACTCTCAGCCGGGCGGAAATTCACTTGCTGCCCTTCACCGGCGCCAGCATGGCCTTTAGCGTTTCCGGAAAGCGAAGCGCGGGCGGCAAGCCCATCCTGGCGGCGAACACGCATTCCGCCGCTTCGGCCCCCGGCTTCTGGTTTGTCGCTCATCTTTCAAGCCGTCGCTTCAATGTTGCCGGAGCCTTTCCCGTCGGCGTTCCTTTTTGCCGCGTCGGACATAATGGCTCTGTGGCCTGGGCCATCTCCTCGTCCAGGGCCGATGTTGTCGATCTGGCCATTGAAAGCATCAATGCGGACAAAAAAGAATATCGTCTCGGCGACAAATGGGAATCCATGCCCTCGCGCAGTGTGCGACTCGGCGCGGGCAAAATGCTGATGCAGCGGGATATGTACGGCGGCGCCTTCGGACCCATTATCACGGAGATTGCGCCGGGCAGCAAAAGCGCCGTTTCCTTACGCTGGACGGGGTGGGAGCCGGGCGGCGACATCGACGCCGGTTTCGCCCTCATGCGATCCCAATCGGCAGCCGCCTTAAAAGAGACCGCCCAAGGCCTGAATCTGTGCTACGCCAACCTCGTTTACGCCGACGTGGGCGGCGGCTACGGTTGGATCATGACCGGCGACATCCCCGTCCGTAAAGGCTTCGCCGGACTGATGCCAAAAAACGCTGCCGATCCGAAACAGGATTGGTTCGCCCTTTTGCCTTTCGATTCCAGGCCGGAAGGCGATGGCGGCGATGAGGGCTTCATCGCCACCGCCAACAACCGCCCCAATCACGCCAAGGCCGATGTTATCACCATGTCCTGGTCAGCGCCCTTTCGGCACGACCGGCTCAGGGAATTGCTCGGCGCTAATGACGCCCTGACTTTGGACGATTCCCGCCAGATTCAAATGGATGTGTTCAACCGACAGGCGGACGCGGTTTTGCCCTACGTGACTGGAATCGCCGGCGCCGGCTCGGACCTGCGCCAGACTATGGATGTCCTTAATGATTGGGACAGGCGAGTCGCCTCTGATTCTCACGGCGCGCTTTATTACGAAGTTTTCCTCACGCATTTCGTCCTGGAATCGGTCGCCGATCTTCCGCCATACGCCAGGCGGGCTTATTTGGCTCGACCGCCATTTTCCCAGGTGCCTTTCGACGGCATTGCGCGGCGCGAGACCGCCCTGTGGAAAGACGGTCGCCAGCGCGATATTCTCATCAAAAAAGCGCTGTCAACGACGGGCAGCGAACTGGCCATGCGTTTCGGCGGCTTGCTGGGCACGGCGACCTGGGGGGATTTGCACCGGGTTTATTTCAAACACCCGCTGTCGGAGGCGGCCTTGATCGGCAAGGAATATCGGATTACGCCGCTGCCCTTTGGAGGCGACGGCGCCACGATACATTCCGGCGCCTTTCGCTACGGCCAGACATACGACACGCAATCTCATCCCTCTTTGCGCTTTATGATCGACATGGCCGAGCCGGAATCGGCTCGAATCGCTGTCGCGGGCGGGCAGTCGGAAATTCCCGGGCACGAGTCGTACATCAACTTCCTCAATTCCTGGTATCGGGGCGAAGACCACAAACTGCTCTATTCCGATTCGCAGCTTATGGAAGCCAGCATTATCTCGGTCGTCACTTTGACGCCGCGCCGCTGAGGTATGAAGTATGAGTTTCGGAATGGCGAATGCTTCCCATTCGTAATTTCACATTCGCAATTCGTAATTTTCCGGAAGCGTTTGAGCTATTTGCGCTGTTGGCAAAGGCAATTATGACAGGGCTTTGCGCGGGTCGTGAAAATTTTTCACCCCAAGAAAAAATGTACAAACGCTGTCATTTAAGAGCGAAGCCGACGAAGTCGGCGAGTCGGGGAATCCCTTAAATCATTAGCTCGTCGCCCGGAGAAAAGAGTGCCGCCCTTCGGGCTCGCCGGAAATAATAATTACCTGTTTCCCGTCGGCTCACACCGACGGCTAATATTGTAACGCCCTTCCGGGGTTGCAGTATTCGAAATCCCGCATTCGCAATTCGTAATTTGTCGGAGGCGTTTGCTATTCGATTGACCCTTGTGGTATTTTCAATAGTCACTAGGCGTCATCCGGGAAACCCTGATCTCAAGGTAATACCGACTGGGTTCTGACGGACAATAATTTAGGAGTTAAAAATGACGAATCACGTCAATGCGTTTTTGAGTTCACGCACATCGATTCGCACGATTCTTTTTGCTTTTTTGTTCATCGTTTTTTTTGCCGCGATAGCCCACGCGCAAACACCGGCTCCTGACGTTCGCACGGTCTTTACGATCACCGACCAGGCTAGTTTATTTGCCGGCGATTTCCCGCTGACGATCTGGGCTGTTGATGCTTCCACTTTAACCTGGGTGGCGGAACTCAGACCCCCGACCCGCGGCAGTGGTCCCATCAGTTTGGGACTGGACGCGGAGCACGAGCATGTTTTCGTCACTGTGGAAGACTCCAATAAGCTGGATGTCGTCAACGCACTGTCCGGCGAACGTCTGAATCAGATTACCTTGAGCGGCACAAGCGATCTGGCGGGAATAGACGTATTGGAAAGCCGTGATCAGCTTTTTGTGGTTGATCGGGAAGAAAAAGATATTTTCGTTTTCAACACGGTGACCTTTAGTGCGGTCGATCATTGGGTAGCGCCGGCTGGCAACGGAATTTACGACATCTCCGTCAAGGAAAACGTCGACGGAAACGACGTCATATTCGTGACCGATGGAACGCCAACTGTCCGATGGTTCGATATTGACAGCCATGCCCTGCGCGGCTCAACGACATTCACCGACAATTGCCTCGGAATGGCTGTGGACAACACGAGATCCTCGCCGCTGATTTTCACGGTCGCGCATGACCCCGGCGTTGATGATATATTCCCGGAGGATCACAACTACCTGCAAAGAATGAATCTGGCCAACGGCCAGGAAACGCGGCATCAGATGGACACCAGCGCGCGCGGTCTCGATGTCAACGAAAACGAACGTCTGGTCTATGCGACGCTCGGATCATACAGCGCATTCCCCGTCAGACTTTCAACCGTGCGCGTATTCGACGCCGACAGCCTGTCTCAGCTCAACAGTTACGACCTGGATTACTGCTCCGGCCTTTTGTCCAAATGCACGCCGACGGGCATCATCGCTACGAGGCTGGCCTTCGGAACGCGCTTTGAAAAAGAATTGACCAGTCACCCCGGCGGCCAGTTCAACACCGGCGAGGAAGTCATTTTCACGGTGACTATCACCAACGAATCTTCCTCTTCAATCCGCGTTATCCCTCTTGAGGACGAATACGACACCAGCCATCTTCAATACATGCACAGTGTGCCGGCTTCCAACGACAACAACGATGACGGCGTGATCAACTGGAGCAATGTGATCACTTCCGACCTTGGCCCGGATGGCTCAACGAGCGTTGAAATCCATTTCAGGGCTGCGGGCGATTGCGACGATTATATGGATGGAACAAACACCGGCACCATGACGGGAGCCGAGACCGCGCAGGGCAATCCGCTGCCCGACGCATCGGATACGGCGGATTATCGGCTCGTGTGCATTTGCATGGAGGATTCGGATTGCAACGACGGACAGTATTGCAACGGCGTGGAAGAATGTGTTCTGGAGGAATGCGTGCCCGGCGATCCACCCTGCGAGGATGATGGGGATTTTTGCAATGGCGAGGAAACCTGCAACGAGCAAAACGATCAATGCGGAAATTCCGGCAATCCATGCCCTGACGATGCTCTTTATTGCAACGGCGACGAAGTTTGCAACGAGGCTCGCGACCGTTGCGACCATTCCGGCGATCCCTGTCTGGAAATTTACTGCGATGCCGAGGCGACCTGCGTTGAGGCAACCGACGAGTGCATCAGCGACGGAACGCCCTGCCTGGACGACAACATATTCTGCAACGGCGACGAGTACTGCGATCACGACATCAGCGAATGCGTGCATTCAGGAGATCCCTGTGAGGACGATGGTGAGTGGTGCAATGGCGACGAATCCTGCGACGAGGGTGAAGGCGCGTGCATGCACAGTGGAAATCCCTGCCCGGACGGCGAACCCTGCGACGAAGCCAACGATGAATGCAAAACATTCGAAGACGACGACATTGACGACGACACGGGATCGGACGTAACGCAAGATATTCCCAAGGATGACGGGGAAGATGACGCCGGCTGGCCGGAAGGCAAAGTGACTGGCGGCTGCTGCGGCTGCGGTGGATAACACGGCTTGGCTTGGCGAAAGTGACTCGCACGGATGAAACTTTTAAGGGGCGCAACGTGTTTGCGTCCCTTGTCAGTGTTGAGCGTACAATAATGGCTAAGCGGCGAAAAAATAATTTTTGGAAGATTCTCGCGATCCTGGCGGCCTTGCTTCTTTTGGCTGGCTGCGGCGACGATGACGATGACTCGGGCGATAGCGCTGACGACGACGACGGCGTGATCGAGGCGCAGATCGTTGTTTGTGGAAAAAATGAGGCCTGGACCAAAACCGACATTTCAGTGAATCGGTGCGACAGAATCATCATCTCGGCTGCGGGGACAGTGAATCTTGGTGAAAACAAAACGCCCGTCGGGCCGTCAGGACTTTCCAACACGCCCTGCACTCAGGAATGCGCTGTAACGGATGGACCACGTGGAGCGCTGATCGGCTGGGTCGGAACCGAGCTATGGGCTCCGTTTGTGTCAGGATCAAATTACGACGAAGAATCGCTGCTGACAGGGCAGCTTTATTTCATCGTCAACGACGACAGCTATGCCGACAATGATGGCTACTTCACGGTTTTTGTCCGCGTCGAACCTATGGGATGCGATGACGATGGAGACGATGATCTTGATGATGATATCGATGACGATCTGAATGACGACGTCGATGATGATTCGGATGACGACGACATCAACGACGACATCAACGATGATATCGACGATGACGCCGATGACGACATCGATGATGACATCGATGATGACGTGGACGATGACACAGAGGATTCCTGCCCCGATCTCATGGGCGTTGTCGAAGAGCCGGACATGCAGTTCATTGAGGCCGGCACATTCATGATGGGCAGCCCTGACACGGAATTGGGACACCTTTCCTATGAGACCCAACACGAGGTTACGCTCACGCGCGACTTCTATATGGCGACTTTCGAAGTGACGCAGGAACTCTGGAAGGGCATTTTCGGATACATCTCCCGCCACCAGGAGGAATGCGGTGAAGATTACCCGGTTTACGCCGTTTCCTGGACCCTCGCCGTGGAATTTTGCAACGACCTGTCCGCGGCGCTGGGTTACGAAAGTTGCTACGTGATCAACGGCGACGATGTGCAGTGGAATTGGGACTGCGATGGTTTCCGCCTTCCCACGGAAGCCGAGTGGGAATATGCCGCACGGGCGGGATCGGAGGATGCGTTTTATAACGGCGACGTCACGGACCTGGGATGCGCCGATCCGCTTCTGAACCTGATCGCATGGTATTGCGGCAATTCCGGTCTTGGAGACGCGCATCTGGTCGGACAACTGCCGCCCAACGACTATGGCCTTTACGATGTGCATGGAAACGTTTGGGAATGGACCTGGGACGGCTTCGACAACGAGGATCAAATCCCCTATCTCGAGGGGCCGGCTACTGACCCGACCGGACCGGGCGGCGTGCTGGCGCATGCTTATCGCGGGGGCAGTATGTACGCCGCGGCCAACGACACGCGCGCCGCCTTCCGTCGTTTCGCCAGTCCCGGTTTCACCGACACCGACACGGCCATGCGCTTATGCCGCACCGCGGTGGAGTAGGTAAAGGCTGAAGTATTATTGGTTTCCGAGCCGCGAATGTAGGAGCGGTTTCCAACCGCGATAGCTCGTTTCCCCCCGCAATTGCAGGAGCGGTTTCCGAGCCGCGAATGTCCAGTTGCATCTGAAGCTTTAGCGAAGATGCAACAATGAGCGGGTATGCATCTTCCTGGCAAAAACTGCGCGGCCACGAATGCAGGCGTGAGACAAGCGGTTATCGAACAATAACCCGCTCACTCATCGCCTGACGGCGATTTTGCCGTTCGCGGCTCTGTTTCATCGCCGCACGGTGGGCCGTCCGGCCAACGATTCCCGCTGCCGGGCCTGTGGGGGACTTCAACCCCCAAACGAGTGCTCCCTGCTGGGCGTTTTAAAAATGGAAGGGAAGCAAATTGCTCCGCTTCCCTTCTCAACTGA
>Ga0307990_1002220_pt1 | contig 15668 bp, 13 predicted proteins | sample EllFjometagen129_FD_203168 | JGI IMG/M metagenome (GOLD analysis project Ga0307990, IMG submission 203168) | Marine microbial communities from Ellis Fjord, Antarctic Ocean - #129 | ecosystem: Environmental > Aquatic > Marine > Unclassified | place: Southern Ocean | collected 2014-10-08
GATGCGAAAATTGACGCTCTTCAATTTGCTCGTCGGCGCCGCTGATAACGCCAGACCCAAACTAGCGACGAACTCATTGTCGGATCTGTCGGGAGCGCCGGAAAAATTGAGATACTTCGCATCGATCATCGGGAAAGGCTTGGTGGAAATTCCCAGCGCGTCGGTGATGAAATTATCAAATCCCGGCAATTGAGTTCCGCCGCCGAGAAGATATATCTTTTCGATCCGATATTGCCCTTCCTGGATTGCCGCATGGATTGTCTGGCGCAAGCGGCCAAAAAGGGACTGGTGCGCTTGCACAAGGGATTGCGATAGACGCGCGACGCGCTCGTCTTCAGGCGACGCAGCGTCCGAAGCGAAAACTTTGCCTACCTGCGTTTTGAGCTTTTCGGCATCGTCGAAATCCACTTCCAAATCCCGCGCCAGTTCGCTGGTCACGGCCCGCCCACCCTCGGTGATGCTCCTCATTAAGGCGATTTGACCGTTATCGACAATCACCACGTCGGTGGAAGACGCGCCAATATCAATGACGGCATATGTCCCCTCGCCGGTCTCCGGAAGGTTAAGCGCCGCGACGGAAAGGGCCGAGCAGTTCAAGGTGAGGACTTTCGGATCAACGCCAGCAGCATTAAAAAAGCGGAGCAGACGCGCAATGTCTTCTTTTCGGGCCATCGAAGCCAGCACGGTTGAACCGCTTTTTTTCATCGACAATATCTGATCCGCGCAAACCATGTCGGCCATGTCAAAAGGCACAAGATCTTCAATTTCAAAAGCCAGAACCTGATTGATTTTTGAGCGGCTCGAAAAGGGAAGACTGATGATGCGCGTCGAAGCCCAGTGCCCAGCCATACCGCAAACGGCTTCCTCAAACACAAGCCCCGTACGCTCAATAAGATTTTTCAGGGCGATAGCCCAGGTCGGAAGAACTTCGATCTCGGCCTTGGCTGATTCCAAATCTTCTTTTTCGCCTGGCTGATCCTCATCTCGGGATGGGAAATCTTCGCCGGGCGCGGGATTTTTGTCCGCCTCCGATTTCCGGCCTACCGCAGTTTCGATCTTCGGTGTGATCTGCTCCGGCTCCGGAATCGGCTCAACGTAGCTTTGCAGAATCTCATAAGAACGCATTCGGGCGTCGATCAGCGTCGCCTTGATGGATTGCGCCCCAATGTCCAGTCCCAGTATTCGATGCATCAAATGCCCTTGTCATCTCCCGACACACAAAAGGGCCGGTCGCGTTTTACGCCAAAACGCGACCCGCCCTCGAAGGAGGGAGAAGTTTGATAAGTTTCAAAGCAACTGCCGTGCCAATAGCAAAATTTTTCATTTCTCGCCTGATATATAAGGATAAAACCACGTCATATCCTTGATTTTCGCCCAAAATACGTCCCCGCGACACGGCGCCCAAATAGCGTGGCCATCGGGATGCTTATGGATTTCGCGAATGGAAATACCCCATGCGTTGGGAACAACCATTCGCATAAAACAGCCATTAGGCAATGGTCCGGCCTATGGGCTTTACTCCAATTCATATTCCACCATAAAGCGGCGCGTACGCCGCCTGTCGGTTTTGTTTTCGACAATCCGAACCGGAATCTTAACAAGTCCCGTTCGGGTTTGCATCGTATTGTTGCCTTTGTGTTTATAAAAAAGCCTCATCGGCAAAAAAATCTCATGAGTTTCTCCTGCGTTCATGCTTTCGGGCACTTTGATCCTGACGACCAGGGGAAATATTAGAGAAACAGGATTGAGCTTGTAAATGCTCTCATCGAAAATGAATGCGCTGTCGCCCGGCGCATAGACCTCGATCGGCGTATCTGAAAACAGGTACAGATTATCGGCTGTGTAAACATACAGCAGGACATCAATGGAATCACGCCCCGCAGCTTCGACGAATTCGGCCACGGGAATCTGGTCCACGAAAGGAGGTTCAGGCGTTTTGGAAGCTATGCAGCCTTTTTGAGTCATGCATGAACAAAACAGGCAAGCAGCAATGAACACGCACGCTATACCTCTCCTTTTCAATTTTTTACCTCTTCATACAGTCTCAGAAACTGCTCCAGAATGAATCCCGTTGCCCCCCAAATCGTATGCGACCCCCAATAGTAGAAATGGACGTTGAACTTTTGGTCCATCCACACGGCTTCCGAGGACTTGTGGATTTTCGGGTCCAAAAGGTCGGAAATGGGAACCTCCAGAATTTCCGCTGTTTCCCTTGGGCTGGCGCGCAGTTCAAACTTCTTGTCAATCCACGCCACGTACGGAGTGACTCTGTAGTTGCTGATAGTGTACATGTCATCGAGCCTGCCCAATACGCGAACAACGGATGGATCGATGCCCACCTCCTCGAAATTTTCACGAACGGCGGTTTCCTGAAGAGTCTCCCCTTCGTCCATGCGTCCACCCGGAAAGCTGATCTGGTTTTTATGGTGCTCAACTTCGCCGGTGCGAACCGTCAGTATCAGCCGCCTGGGACCGGCTCCGGCAATGATCGGAATAAGAACCGCCGCGGGCTTAAAATCATCCAAAGGAAGCTCGCGTATCGTTCTTTCGGACAGGGCTTTAATAATGCTGTTTTTATCTGCTTCCATAAAATCACCGGCTCCATGATGGCAGCGTCTCTTGCGCCAATGCTATCAAAGAGTTGTGATTGAGCCAAGCCAGAGTCGGATAAGACAAAACCGGCAGCCTCCCAAGCCAAATTCTTTTTGTTTATCGTTTGTGAGTTTTGTCCTTTTGGGCTTGAATATCCTCGGCGGCCTGCTCCAATTGACGCTGTATTTTATCCATCGATTTTTTCAAAGTTTCCGCGTGTCCTGCTGATCCTTGCAGGGATTTGAGGCGAAGCCGAAAAATCGAGTCCAGTCCTTTACGTGCTTTTACGAGGCGATTGATCAGCACCGGGGCGTATAGGTACAGCCTTTGCGGCGCATCGGCATTGTATCGCGCCAGCAGGTCGGGCATCTGGCGTTGCCAGTCCTCGCTTTGGATTTCGCGAAAATCCTTTGAAAGAACCTTCAAATAATTTTCAGCCTCGGTGATGATCTTATCGGCAAAGCCTTTTTGGTCGACATCACTGCCGAATGTCGCTTCAATTCTGAAAATCAGCTCTGCGCCCTGGTTTGTGCGGCGCATTATCGAACCTGGATCTTGCGGCTGCGCGGACAGAAAGTCACCGAGATCGGGATTCAGCGCAGGAGACAAGACGATTTCAGCTCGATAGATAAGGGGCGCTGAAAAAGGAGTGACGACCGTGAAAATTCCCGATTCCACGGGATAGGCTTCGGCAGCCACGCCGTTTAATCCCCCGGGATCGGCGACCGTCTCAACGTAGACCCATACGCCGTCAGGGACCGCCGCCCGCCCCGTGACGACAATGCGCCCGTTTTCTTTTCTGACAATGTTTGCGCCAAGAAGTGTTTTGTGCGTGCTTTCCGCTTTGCAGGAACATGTGAGAAGGGCGAGAAGGCAGCCAAGAGCACACGCTAAGGTTCGCGCGTTCACCTTATCTCAATCCGGCGATGCCGGTTTTGGAAATCCACCCGAACTCGTAGGCGGTAAAAGGTCCAATGGCGTATTCGATGAGATTGCCGGGGCGCTCGATGGTGAAGGCATGCACTGGAAGATAGCAGGCCATGATCTCCGCCGCGCGTTGCGGGTACGTGGGAACCTGCCTGGGGTCGGCAAGGCCTTCCGGCTTTTTCGGATATCCCTTTTCCGTTTGTTTGACCTTCGCGCCCATGGAGCGGCTGATATAGTGTGCCAAAGCCGCCAGATAATAATCATTCGCCCAGGCTCTAGTGATCACCGGGAATTTGAGATAAGCGTAACTGCCGGATGAAGACCCGATTTCTTCCATATAATCCATGCTAACGCCCGTGGTTTCCACCAGATCAACCACAACGATGATGTCGTATTTTTTTAATTGCTCGTCCAGATTATTTTCCGATTTAAATTTTTTAAACCAGCTTCTGTATTGAAGCTTCTTTTTCAGGGCCGCATAGGACAAATCACCCGGCTGGGGGGGAGTGGGAGGTGATATTTGTATCTCATAAAAGCCGAAGGGGTCAATCCGCAGGATGCTCTCGTCTCTTCCAGTGTGCGTTGTATATTCCCGGTTGAACCACACGGCTACATCGCTCACCGTATGATCCTCTCCGGAAACGAGGCCTTCGGCCTTGGGGCCTTGGCGTTGCTGGCTAAAAAGTGCACTTTTCTGCTTATTGGGGTGTTCGGAAACAAAAACCGCCGCGACTTTCAATTCGCCCACCGGTCCGTACAAATTCACGAGACGCTTGACCGGATTCCACAGAATCATGGTTAAAAAAATTGCCAGAACGGCGATAAAAATACCGCCGATCACTTTTAAGACCTGCTTCTGTTTGAAAATCTCGAAATGCTCGGGGCAAAACAATTTGCCCTTGGAATTGATGAGGCAAAGATCACATATGTATTCGCCGCAGGTTCGGCATCGGGCGCGGGCGCTGCGGTGAGGGTGGAAAGCGCAGAAACGAGAAGATTTTGTCCAGGGAAGAACTTCCACGACCGCGCCGGCGACGCTGAGCTTCTCGGCCAAATTGCCGGCCGCCTCTTCAGGAATGGATACCAGAATATCCACCGGGGCCATGTTGGCCATCTCGTCGGCTTCTTCGAAAGACATCCCGAGAAGCTCAGCCATCTTCTTGATGGCTTCGTACCGCTCCTGCTCAGACTCAAAACCAACGAGAACAACCTTCGATTTGGCTATATATTCTTCTTTTTTGCCTTCCGGCAAATCCGCACCCCCATGAAAAAACGCCCGATGATCTATGAAAGTTGATCAAACTCCATTGATGAATCAGGCCGTGTCGTCATTCACATCGTCGTCTGCATCGTCATCCACATCGTCATCTACATCGTCATCGTCGTCCCCGCAGGCCGTTGCTAAGGCCGTCAGAGCGAGTATCGCAATAAGCGCCAAAATGATTAATCTGGGCATGTCGTCCTCTTAATGGCGTTCCTAGACAAACGCTAGCACCTAAACGGATTTTTGGTCAAGAAGGAGGACTGGGAAAAATCCCGCGATGAGCTTAAACAAATGTCAGGAAACACAAGCGAGGGCGCTGCGGGAAATGGCGACAATGGACATTGTGACCGGCGTTGCCCACTTCAAGTGTGCCTTTCATCCATCGGGGCTTAGTCGCAACGCAGTCACCGGCCCAATACCGACAGGCACGAATGCCCTGCCGCTACAGGCTGAGCCCCCAAACCCCAAACCCTGATCACTGACATGCTTGTACGGCGGCATTAGCCGATTTATAGTTATTCCGGTATGTTAAGCACAAAAAGGCCGTTGAAAAATCTACTTCTCATCATCCTCGCCGCTATTTTGATTTGCGTGGCGGGCGCAAAGCTCATCCATCATTTCGGTGGACGACCGTCAGGCGCAGTGATTATCGACTTCGAAAATGAAACGGAGATGGATCGACTGGTGTGGAAATGCCACGACGCTTTCGAACTGACAAAGGGCATATCCGGCGAAGGCCATCATGCTCTTCTCGCCGACCTGGAACCGGCAAAATATCCGGGCGTTCAAATATTCGATGTTCCACGCAATTGGGAGGGTTTTTCGACCTTTGAGTTTTATTTTTCCGCGCCTTCGTCCGTTGGGCAAAAACTGCACATTCGGATTGATGATTCGGATATCGCCGACGATTATCACGCCCGTTACCAGGGGCAAATATTGATTGGCAAGGGCGTACAAAAAGTCAGTATCCCTCTGGAAACCATTCGGACGCAACCGGCGAAACGCCACCTCAATCTTCGGACAATAGAGCGAATCGTCATCTATTTATATAATCAAAAGACAAGATCGACGCTGACCCTTGATGATTTACGGCTTCGTTAGAATTTCAAGGCATTATGAATGGTTGAGAATACCGGGCTTTATTTCCCAGGCGGTCAGTCGTTTCGATAAGCGCCACGTGTGCGCCAGGATCAAGTTTCCAGTAAACCTTCGCTTTGGCAGCGCCGAGGCGTGGCCTAAAATCGACAAGCGCCAGTCGTCCGTCAACGAATACCCGGACGGAATCGCGGGAAAATCCGCTGAGATCATCGCGCGCGTGAAACGAGATCGAGGGACCGCCTCCTTTAGCAACGCGAACATTTTCAATGCTCGGCGAGGTATCATCACGCAGTAGGCAGAAGCGTCCGAAGGCGTCCCCATCGGCGGATATAAAACGATGCGCCGGATCGTGAGCGGCGCCGAGGAATTTGGCATCCGCTCCATCCATGAAAAAGACGCCCAGTCTTTTTGGATTGGCATCCTTTGCGTCGTATCTGAAGCGAACGCCGATTTTTCTTCGCAGGCGTACGCCGGGATCTGAAACATAATAGCAGGCGTCCGATGATGCGCTGCCTGATTGAATATCCACCAGCACCGGTTCGAAAAAGCTGTACTTATTTCCCACCAGCGCAAAAGCTCCTTCATTCACGTCGACCACGCGATCATTGAAAAGCTCGTGCGCCCCCTGCCCGAGCGGCCAGGGACGTTTCGCGGAATCGGAGTCTTCTTCAACGAAGATCGAAAACTCGAGGCGATCAACCAACCCCGCAGCATCGGCTGCAACGAGTTCAACGTGGTGCGCCCCGGGGGAAAGGTCGTGAAAAGTTCCCTTGTCAGCCGATGAGAAGAAGGGAATCTCAACCGGATACGGATTATAAACGCGCATGTACTTTTTCCCGGCGGCCGCCTCGTCGTACTGCGTGAGCCACACATTCTGATCGATGTAGCCCCACTTTTCGTAGCGGGTTTCAAAATACGGCTGGTGGTCAACGAAAATCTTCATCGCGTAGGGATGATAACGTCGTCCTCCTTTTCGATTTTGGTCCGTAACATTCGCGCTGAGTCCGACGCGTCCCTTCACGCGCAGCGGCCCTGCCTTCGCTACGGAGGCCTTCGAGTAGGCCTTGGCGCGTCCACGCCCGTTAATACGCGATTTCAAATCGACAGGACTTAACATGATGCCGCGAATATTCGGCGCAACGGTGTCAATTATCGCAAAGCCGTTTGTAAGCGGATTGAGATTGACGAGATCGTCCTGCCTAATTTCAAAATGCAGATGCGCCGTCGAGGTCCCGGACTTGCCGCCGTATCCGATGATTTCCCCTTTGGCGACGGCAACGATCATTTCATCAGGCTCATAATAATAATCGAGCCGCAACAGGCCGGTTTTTCTCCGAATCTCCGTGGCGACATTTTGCATTCGCTTGCTGAATCGGTTCAGGTGCGCATAAACCGCTACCTTTCCTCCGGGCATCAGAATGTAAACGGCGTTGCCGTATCCGTATTCCGACGAACGAATTCGCATCAAAAGACCTTTTTCCACCGACACGATCGGAACGCTCCCAACCTTGCCGAAGTGGGAAATGTCGATGCCTCCGTGCGGATGCCCGCTGCGCGGATCGCAAAAAACACCCGTCACTTCAATGCGACCTTTCACGGGCCACAGATAGCCGTCCTCGCTTTGCGCCAAAACCGACGGCGCTGAAAAAACGGCGGCGAGAACAATGATCAAAACCGGGATTGCCAATATCCAAAAGTGATCTTTTTGCATTACGCGACGCCTTGTGTGAGCCTGTGTGATTCAAAGAACCATAAAATCGGTCCTTTGGCTTTCAGGCCCCTCAGGATTGTAACGACTCATCGAAATTTCGTCGAGAAGGCGTTGTGTCCAGCCAGTCAAAAAATAATTTTCTTCCGAAAAAGATCGACGGCCTGGCTTCAATGGATTTTTATTATAGACAGGCGTGTGCTAGTATCTAGCAGGATTGTTCATGGGGGCAAATCGATGAATGAGTTCCAACTATGCTGTTGATCACGTCACTTGTCATTGCAGCGATTCTCTGCGTAGCCCTGTCATACTTCCAGCTCCAGTTTCGGCATATGGGCGAGCAGCGCGTCCAGGCGACTGCGGAAAAAGCGGAAAGTCTGATCGACGCCGATCCTTACCGCGCCGAGCGGGTTATCAATCAATCGCTTCGGCTCAACGGATGGGACTACCATGGTTATCTTTTTCATCAAAAAGCCAACAAGGCTTTTATGATCGGACAAGCAGTCCCGAAGATCGTCATCCTAACAAGGATGTTGCGCCTGACGCCGGAAAAAAATTTTCCATGGATGCTCCCTTTGTTTTTGCTATTGGGCGATATCTACCTGACGCAGGGAAAGAACACAAAGGCCGGGCGTCTTTTTGAAGACACGCTGAGTTTCATTGGCGGCTACGGGCAGGACATTCCTTATGCCGAAAAATCCATACAAATGTCGCGAATCCACTCCTATCAGGCCGCACTGGAACAGCGAAAGCGAAATCACAGAAGCGCCATCAAATATCATCTGACCGCCTACATCGAAGAATTAGCTTCCTTGAAAGGCGCCGGAAACGAGAAAAGCTTCGATGAGAAATTTCCTTATCGCGAGGATTCGTTTCTGACCGACAGCTTAACGGCGTTGGACCGAAGTGATGATGTCAAAAAGATTGTCGAGATTGTCAACAAAACAGTTCGAAACTCGCAGGGAAGAATCAACGTCGAGATATTGAGCCGCGACCTGGACGGCTTCTTTGTCGGCGTCACCAGAAACGAAGAAACAGATTTCGAGGTGGGCAAGGATATCATCCAAAAAGCTCTGATTCGTTTCGGAAAAGAGGACAGCGAATAAAATGTTGCGCTGCCAGGTGCGAGAATGCTCAGTCGTCACCGAAGAAGATCTGACGGTCATCATCAACGAAATGATCTCGAGCGGCTATGAATTCGACGGATTGTACTTTGCCATGCGCGACAATTCAAAGCGCCCATCCATGGCCTTTCTGACATTCTATCGTGAAGAACCGGAGAACCAGTCAGACGCAGACGAATAAAATCAGGCGATCTGAATAAAATAAATGTCGCGGCTGGAGTCCGCCACAATAGGCTGAACCCCAACCCTGAACCCTAACCACGAATCACTGACCTCTGATCAAGTATTTCTTCGCGTCTTCAAGTATCTGTTTGGTCATGACGTTTGCCCAGATGTCCGGCGGTGGTGCGACGACGACGATGCTTTCTTTTCGCGTCGGGTGCGAAAAGCGCAGTCGACATGAATGCAGGGCGATCATATTTCCGAAACCGCTTTTTGCGCCATAGCGTCTGTCTCCCGCCACCGGGTATCCGGCGTGAGCCATCTGCACGCGCACCTGATGACTCCTGCCCGTTTCCAGCCTGACGGCCAGAAGCGACAGTTCTTTCACACTGGTTAGTAGTTCGTATTCGCAGGCGATGTACCTGGCTCCCTTGAATCCCTTGTCGACCATGCGACTCGTATTCCTGGCGGCGTTTTTCGCGATCCATCCTTCAAGCCGCCTCTTTTCAACATCAGGCCGGCCTTCGACAACCGCAAGATACTCCTTGTGAATCAACCCTTCGCGCATCTGTTCTGATAGTCTTGAAGCCCCTTTGCTCGTCCTGGCCATCAGCACAAGCCCCGAGGAAGGGCGGTCGATCCTGTGGACCGCGCTCAAGTACACATTTCCCGGCTTGGCGTCCCTTTTTGCGATGAAATTCTTGACGATATCGATCAGGCAGGGATCGCCGCTCCTGTCGGATTGCGTAGGTATTCCCGGAAGTTTCACAACGACGATGACGTGGTTGTCTTCATGGACCAGGTGCGGCGTTTCGTTGCCTGCGCCTTTGGCGATATTCAAATCCAAATGAGCCTCGTTTCCATTCGATCAAATCCCTGGTGCGCCCCGGCCCGCCCGATCCGCGAGGGAGCCTTGCCGAAGAACAAAGCGCCCGGCAATCGTTTGTTCCCTGGCGTGTTTGGCAACGACTCGGAAGTTGTTCCCATAATGACCACAAACAAATAACCACTATATATGGTATGTATAATTAATATTAATACCATATATCTGGCACTAGCCCACAATACAGTCCGTCGCTTTGAAAGGACGATATATTGAAATGACTCCACACGAGTTTTTTGGTGTTAACTAAGGCACTCTGTCTTGCACAGCGAATGTTTAAAAGTCGTCGTCGAAATCATCAAAGTCGTCGTCGAAATCATCCTCTTCACCGGCTCCCTCTTCTCCACCTCCGGATATCTCCGCACCGGAGTAACCGCCCGCGTACATTGTCTCAGCCAGTTTATGGGATGCCTTGTTGAGTTCTTCGATGGCAGACCTGATGGCCCGGATATCGCTGCCTTCCAGGGTTTCCTTTAACTCTGAAATTGCGGCTTCGATCTGGTCCATTTCTCTGTCGGACAGACGGTCGGCGTATTCTCTCATGGACTTTTCTGCCGTGTAAATCAATCCGTCGGCGTTGTTTTTCAACTCGGCCAGTTCGCGGCGACGCATATCGTCCTCGCGCGCCTCCTCGGCGTCGCGAATCATGCCGTCGATATCGCCTTCCTTGAGTCCGGATCCGCCGATAATCTGAATGAACTGCTTTTTGCCGGTCCCGAGATCTTTTGCGCCCACGTGAACGATGCCGTTGGCGTCGATGTCAAAGGTCACCTCGACCTGCGGAATCCCCCGAGGCGCGGGCGGTATTCCAACCAGTTCAAAGCGACCAAGACTGCTATTGGAGTCGGCCATTTCCCGCTCGCCTTGCAGAACGTGCACGGTAACCGCAGGCTGATTATCGGCCGCGGTGGAAAAAACCTGGCTCTTTTTGGTCGGTATCGTTGTATTTTTTTCAATGATTCTCGTGAAAACGCCGCCTTTGGTCTCGATTCCGAGAGACAACGGGGTCACATCGAGAAGCAAAACATCCTTAACTTCGCCGCGAAGAACCGCGCCCTGAACAGCGGCGCCCACGGCCACGACTTCGTCGGGATTGATGCCGACGTAGGGTTCTTTTCCGAATATTTCCCTGACTTTCTGCTGCACCAAGGGCATTCTTGTCATGCCACCAACGAGAATAATACGATCCAGTTGATCTGCGGGCATCTCCGCGTCTTTGATGGCGATTTCGCACGGGGCCGTCAGTCTATCGACCAGATCCTGAACCAGTTTTTCGAGAGTTTCGCGCGTCATCTTGATGTTCAGATGCTTCGGTCCGCCTTCATCTGCGGTGATAAAGGGGAGATTGACGTCGGTTTCGGTTACGGAAGACAGCTCATGCTTGGCTTTTTCCGAGGCTTCCTTCAAACGCTGAAGGGCCATTTTATCCTGAGTCAGGTCGATTCCCGTTTGATCCTTGAACTCGGCAACGAGATGTTGGATAATTCTCTGATCGAAGTCTTCGCCGCCCAGGAATGTGTCGCCGTTGGTGCTTTTGACTTCAAAAACTCCGTCGTTTATCTCCAGGACGGAAATGTCGAAAGTTCCGCCGCCGAGATCGAAAACGGCCACGGTTTCCTCGGCTTTTGATTCCAGCCCGTAGGCCAGCGAAGCCGCCGTCGGCTCGTTGATGATGCGCAGCACATTCAAACCGGCAATCGTGCCGCCGTCTTTTGTGGCTTGCCTTTGGGCATCATCGAAATATGCGGGAACAGTGATGACCGCATCGGTGACTTCCTCACCGAGGTAATCTTCCGCCGTCTGTTTCATCTTTTCGAGGATCATCGCCTGCATCTGCGCCGGATTGTAGCCTTTGCCCGAAACTTCAATCCACGCGTCTCCATTGTCAGCGGGAACGATTTTATAAGGCACCATTTTCATGGAGCGCTGTATTTCCGGACTGTTGAACTTCCGACCAATAAGTCGCTTGATGGCATGGACGGTATTCTCAGGATTTGTAATGGCTTGACGCTTTGCGACTTGGCCGACCGGCCTTTCCCCATTCTCCGCAAATGCCACCATGGACGGCGTCGTTCGGGATCCTTCAGAATTCGCAATGACAACCGGCTCGCCAGCTTCCATCAAAGCGACGCATGAGTTTGTCGTTCCCAAGTCGATTCCAATGCTCTTGCTCATGGAATTCTCCACCTCCGGTCAGCTTCCCCACCTGCATCAGGGAAAACAGCCAATAAAATAATTGAACTTGACTTTTCGGTCAAGCAATCTATCCACTTTGGAAGCTCAAACTTTTGCAGTCCCACACGTCCAATTTGTCGCTTCCACAACCGTGTCAGCATGCTACCCAATCGAACATAACGCCATCCAATTTTTTCGCTCCCAGCGATCAAATTTTGGCGTAAACCTACAAAATCCTTATCCTAATAACGCTTTCGAGCCAACTTTGCAACCAAAATAAATTAGACGGAAAATTTGCCATTAGCCTTCGTGACTTTCATGTTTTTTCGAAGTCGCTGAAACCACAACTTTCGCTGGCCTTAGTAATCTTCCGTGAAGCAGATATCCCTTCCGGTATTGAGCTATCACCCGATTCGGTTCGACTTCGTCAGTGACCACGCTGGCCATGGCCTCATGATAGGTGGGATCGAAGGTATGACCTTCGGCGTTAATACCCTGAACACCATTTTCGTCCAGTGTTTGTCGTAGTTGCAGCAGAATCAAGCGCACGCCTTCAATCAGCGCCTTCGGGTCCGTCGTGGCGTTGGCGTGTGAAAGAGCGCGTTCAAAGTTATCGATGACAGGCAAAACGGAGCTGATCAGATTCTCATTGGAAAACTGCACCATTTTCTCTTTGTCGCGCTCAATCCTTTTTTTGAAATTTTCAAATTCGGCCTTCATGTGAACGAGACGCTCACTCAATTCCTGTATCCGCCCCTCTTTTTCTTTGAGGGCCGTTTCGTCGATGACGGATTCGTCTTTTTTATCGAAGAGGAAGCTTTTTAAAAGCAAGGCCTCTTTCTCAAGATTTTTTTCTTCTTCCAGCAGTTTGGAAAGAATTCCCAGTTCGTCGTCGATTTCCTCGTCTTCTATGCTTAGGTCGATATGCTGTTTGGGCTTGGCCGGGGATTTCTCGTCCTCACGAAGCCACTGAAGAAATTCATCTGCGTCTTCAGAGGGATGCCCATTCTCTGCTTTCTTTTTTTCGCTCTTTTTATCCTTGGCCGTCTTCTGGATATTTTCAACGGCTCTTAGAGCCTCTTCAAAAACAGAAGATGGAATGTCGGATTTGAAGCTTTCGGCCTTATCGTCCGGCACTGAAATTTCCTTTATATTTCTTCATATTTTCTCTACAAACGTCCGATTTTTAACGGCTTAGCTAAAAAATGTCAAGGAAGCAAAGCACCACTTGAATTGACATTCTCCACCATTTTTCCCTAATCTTAAGAGCTCGCTTTCAACAAAGTTGAAATTGAAAATTATCTTTGGCCGTCATTTTTCGCCGCACAATGCAGAATTGAAAACAATGGAGAAAACAATGGAGAAAACAATGGATTCCAATCAACTGATAAATATGGCGGATTTATTCGGAGCTCATAACTACAAACCCCTTCCTATCGTGATCTCTCGGGCTCTTGGCGTATGGATGTGGAGCGTTGAAGGTGAAAAGTATCTGGACATGCTTTCGGCTTACAGCGCAGTGTCTCTGGGTCACTGTCACCCTGATCTCGTCAGTGTTCTTAGCGATCAGGCCTCAAAACTGTGCATCACTAGCCGGGCATTCCATTCCGACCAGTTGGGACAATTCGCCAAAGAGCTGTGTGAGTTGACGGGCATGACCATGATGCTGCCCATGAACACGGGGGCTGAGGCTGTTGAGACGGCAATAAAATCCGCCAGAAAATGGGCCTACATAAAAAAGGGCATTGACCTCGACCAGGCGGAAATTATTTGCTGCCGCAACAACTTCCACGGGCGCACAACAACGATTGTCAGTTTTTCCTCCGACGATTTGTGTCGAAAATATTTCGGCCCTTTCACACCCGGATTTGTTCTTGTTGATTACGGCGATGCGGAAGCCATCGCTAAGGCTATCACGCCGCAAACCTGCGCAGTGCTTGTTGAACCCATCCAGGGAGAGGCTGGGGTTCTTATTCCCCCAAACGGTTATCTGAAAGAACTCAGGCGAATCTGCGACGAAAACAATGTGTTATTAATGCTCGACGAAATTCAAACAGGATTAGGACGCTGTGGAAAGTTATTCGCTTACGAACACGAAGACATTGTTCCCGATGTTCTCATACTCGGCAAAGCGCTTGGCGGCGGCATTTACCCGGTCAGCGCCGTGCTTGCAAGTGAGGATATTTTGGGACTGTTTACGCCTGGTGAACACGGATCGACTTTCGGCGGCAATCCTCTGGCCTGCGCGTGCGCCAGAGAAGCCATAAAAATTATTGTTCGGGAAAAATTGCCTCAGCGAGCGCAGGAACTTGGCGAGCGTCTGCAAAATGGACTTCGCAAAATTAACAATCCGCAGATAAAAGAAGTTCGCGGCAAAGGCCTATTAACGGCGGTGGAATTTCATACAGGAAAAACAAACGCTCGCCAATATTGTCACCGACTGATGAAAAACGGCATTCTTGCCAAAGAAACGCACGAGACGACTGTTCGTTTTGCTCCGCCGCTCGTTATTACGGAAGATGAAATAGACTGGGCCCTGGATCGGATCACACAAGCTTTTCAGGCAGACCCCAATGACTCCGTCGGATGAAAGTTTTCGTCTTCTGACTTAAAAACCCTAAATCCTCATCGGCATCAGAACCGCTTTGAATCCCGGATCTGAAGGGGCTTTAATCAACACCGGCGCTTCGTTTTCATCAAAGGCCAATATTGCGTCCTCGTCTTGCACCACCGTTAAAGCGTCAAGGAAATATCTGGCGTTGAAACCAATTTCAAATTCCTCGCCGTCATAGCCCACCGCCACACTATCCTTGCCTTCGCCCAAACTCGGATTGCTGCTCGATATCAGCATAATCTTCTTTGAAAACGAAAATTTTACGCCCGGATTCGTCTCCTCGGCCATGATGGAAACGCGACGGATAACGGCATAGAGTTCGTCCCTGGAACAGGTTATGACGCGGTTGTTGTTGGACGGAATGACGTTGTTGTATTCGGGGAAAGTTCCGTCGATCAGGCGAATGATGAAAAGCAAAGAAGCCTTGCGGATGATCACGTTTCGCTCCGTGAAGCAAATCTGAATCGGTTCATCATCGTCTTCGATGGATTTTTTTAATTCAAAAACGCCTTTTCTCGGCACGATGGCGCCCTTTTCAAGGTTGAACTTCGATCCTTTGGGCAACGGTTTTTCCGCAACGGCCAAGCGATGTCCGTCTGTTGCGACCATGCGAAAATATTTTTTGTCGTCCACATCGACCGTTTGCATGAAAACGCCGTTGATAAAAGGTCTCGTGTCGTCGTTGCCGACGGCGTGAGAAACTTTTTCGATCATGTCCATTAAATACGAAGTCGGGATCTCTGCAAATTCTTCATTTTCGTAATCGGGCAAAATGGGAAAGTCGTCCACTGATATGCCGGCGATCTTGAAATTCGCCTGCCCGCAGGTAATTTCCATGCGATCATTTTCAATGACTTTCAAAGTCAATTCACTTTCAGGCATTTCTCGAACAATTTCAAAAAGCTTCTTGGCCGGCAACGTAATGGCCCCATCCGTCACGATCTCTGCTGGATACAAGCCTTTAACTCCGACTTCGAGGTCGGTGCCGACAATACGAATGGCGTCAGTTTTCGTTTCGAGAAGAACGTTGGACAGAATGGGAAGCGTGGTTTTCTTTTCGATAACGGACTGCACGCGTGAAAGACCCTGAATGAATTCGTCCTTGGCGATTCTAAATTCCA
>Ga0307990_1002221_pt1 | contig 15663 bp, 12 predicted proteins | sample EllFjometagen129_FD_203168 | JGI IMG/M metagenome (GOLD analysis project Ga0307990, IMG submission 203168) | Marine microbial communities from Ellis Fjord, Antarctic Ocean - #129 | ecosystem: Environmental > Aquatic > Marine > Unclassified | place: Southern Ocean | collected 2014-10-08
GGAGTGTACGACTCCAGACGAAGTTTTACAACGGCAAACTGCCCGTGCCCGCCCGTCTGTCGGATAAATCGGCCCTCAGTCTCGGCTCCGCCAAGAACGGTTTCCTTGTAGGCTACCGAAGGCTTGCCGACGCGAACATCCAAACCCAAGTCCCGCGTTAGCTTATGGTGAATAATCTCCAGGTGAAGTTCACCCATGCCACTAATGGTGGTCTGGCCCGTCTCGGGAATATAATTGTATAAAAACGTGGGGTCCTCGCGCCGCAAAGTATTGAGCGCCTCGACCATTCGCTGCTTTTCCGCGTTGGTGCGCGGCTCGATGGACATGGTGATGACCGGCTCGGGAAACTCCAAACGTTCCAGCACAACCGGGTGCCGGCTGTCGCACAGAGTGTCGCCCGTCAGCGCGTGCTTGAGACCCACCACGGCCAGGATGTCGCCCGGCCTGGCCTCGTCGCGCCGGATTCGCTGCTTGGCGTGCATCTCCCACAATCGCGTGATGTTCTCTTTTGCGTTCTGCGTGCTGTTGAGAACCCGCGTGCCGGGCAAGAGCGTTCCGCTATAGACGCGGATGAAACTGAGCCCGCCATGCTGGTCCGAGGCAATCTTGAACACCAGGGCAGAGAACGGCTCGTCCGGGTCCGCGTGGCGGCGGATGATCTTCTCGCTATTCAGCGACTCGTGGCCCTCGACAGGCGGGACGTCCAGCGGGCTGGGAAGCAGACGCACCACCGCATCCAACAGAGGCCTTATGCCCATGTGACGCAGCGCCGTGCCGCAGAAAACCGGCTGGCACTTGCTGGCAATCGTGCCGATCCGCAAAGCTCGCAAGACCTCGTCGACCTCGATGGGCTCGTCATCTATAAACTTCGCCATCAGGTCGTCATCGTACTCGACGGCCTTCTCGATCAACTCGTGGCGGCGGAGTTCCGCCTCATCTTCGTACTCGGCCGGGATCGGCCCGACGCGAAGTTTCGTGGCGATTTCGTCCGGATCGTAGAAATATGCCTTGCGCTTGAGAAGGTCGATCTGTCCGACGAAGTCATCTCCGGCACCCATTGGAATTTGCATCACGATGGGGTTTGCCGCCAAACGATCGCGTATCTTGCGAACGACGATATCAAAGTCCGCGCCGATCCGATCCATCTTGTTGACGAAACACAGCCTCGGCACGCCGTAGTTATCCGCCTGATGCCAGACCGTCTCGGTCTGGGCCTCGACGCCACCAACCCCGCAGAAAACCGCCACCGCCCCGTCAAGCACCCGAAGGCTCCGCTCGACCTCGACGGTGAAGTCCACGTGCCCAGGCGTGTCGATGAGGTTGACGGTGTGCTTTGCCCAGTGAAAAGTCGTCGCGGCCGAGGTGATGGTGATTCCGCGCTCCTGCTCTTCGGCAAGATAGTCCATGACCGCCGTTCCATGATGGACTTCGCCGATCTTATGCGTTCGGCCGGCGAAGTGCAGCATTCGCTCAGTAACGGTGGTCTTACCGGCATCGATGTGGGCCATGATGCCGATGTTCCGGATTTTGTCCAAGCCGGGTGCCATATTAAGCGCAAGAATCAAAAAGCATTTCGCTGTCGGCGAAAAGCCGACCGCAGATGAGACGCATCGCCCACACGGGCTGTGCGCACGGCAATTCCGTTTGAGTTCGGGGACAACATTCACGCCGCCGAGAGGCCTCAGCGGTTACCGATCTTTGGGTCGCTTCCGGCGTATTTCCGAGCCGGCGCGAGCTCTTTGCAGATCAGCCAGGTTGCCTTATCTCATGCGGCTGAGAAACTTTGCGTGTGTGAAACGCAACATCTGCCCAGCCTTCTCTGAGCCCCGGCGGAAAAGTCTGCCACCGAGGTCGTCCGCCCTGGGCTATCGAGGCCACAATGCCACGACCGCCATCTGCTTCCGCGAACGATTCAGTCAAATCCCTTTTGCGGCCAGCAGGAATCGGCCGCCAAGTTGTAACACTTATACTACTAAAACTGCTGCGATTACCCGTTCGCCACGTCTTACCAAGCGAAGTGAGCAAACGCCTTATTCGCCTCGGCCATACGGTGTACATTTTCCCGCACCGTCATGGCAGAGCCCTCACCGCGATAAGCGGCAAGAAGTTCGTTTGCCAGGCGAGTCGCCATCGGCTGACCCTTGCCTGACCGGATCGCATCGCGGAGCCAACGAATAGCAAGCGAAAGTTGCCGTTTGCTATTGACCTGCATCGGCACCTGGTAAGTTGCACCACCGACTCGCTTGGACCGGACCTCGATGAGAGGTTTAGCATTCTCGATGGCCTTCTTGAAGACCTCGACGGGCGGCTCGTCCTTAACCTTCTTGGCGATGATATCCATCGCATCATAGAAGATTCGCTGGCTGGCCCACTTCTTGCCATCCAACATTATGCAGTTGATGAACTTGCTGACCAACTTGCTTTTATACTTGGGGTCCGGCTGAAGCGTGGTCGCCGAAGATGTAAATCTCTTGAATGCCATTGGACTATTCCGCTATTGCTCGGTTCTGGGTTCTACGATGCTAGCCGTTAAGATTAGCGTCGCTCTTACTTGGGCCTCTTGGCTCCGTACTTGCTGCGGCCCTGCCGCCGGGCATCGACTCCGAGGGAGTCCAGCGTGCCACGAACGATATGGTAACGCACGCCAGGAAGGTCGCGGACCCTGCCTCCGCGGATCAGCACGATGCTGTGTTCCTGAAGGTTGTGATCTATGCCCGGAATATACGCGGTCACTTCCTTGCCATTGCTCAGCCGAACCCTGGCCACCTTGCGGAGGGCCGAGTTAGGCTTCTTCGGCGTGACGGTCTTTACCAGAAGACAGACCCCTCGCTTCTGCGGGCAATTCTCAAGGGCGACGTTCTTCTTCTTGGCCTTCTGAATGACGCGCGGCTTGCGGACCAATTGATTAATCGTAGGCATCCGTTTGCAACCTCGTTTTCTCTCCGACTGCCCTTTGCTGGACTCGCCGGGATATGTCCAATCCTCTCGTGAGGAACCCTGTAACTGTTCGTTTTCAGCCCTTCTGGCCGGTCAGGGCCTGCTGGACTGCCTGAGTAATCTGGGCCTCGGTCATTTCTTCCCGTTCAGGCGCCAGCAAATCCTCGAACTCAACATGCCGCTTGATCTTCATCTCAACGTACGGCTTGAAGCTCGTGCCAGCAGGAATCAGATGACCAAGGATCACGTTTTCCTTCAGACCACGAAGTTCATCGACCTTGCCAGCCAGCGATGCCTCGGTAAACACCTTCGTGCTTTCCTGGAAACTCGCCGCCGACAGGAAACTCTCGGACTGCAACGACGCCTTGGTGATTCCAAGCAGCAGCGTCTTTGCCGTCGCCGGCTTTGGCCGACGTGTCTTGGCCGGCGTGCCGCCAAGAGCCTCGGCTTCCATATTAGCCTGCTCGATCTTATCTCGCAGGACCACGTCCCCCTTCATGAAGGACGTGTCGCCTGAATCGATTATCTTCATCGATTTGGCAAGTCGAGTATTCTCACCGCGAAAACGGAATTTGTCAACAACTTCTCCAGGAAGAAGATCAGTATCTCCAACAGACTCGATACGCACCTTGCGAAGCATCTGATTGAGAATGATCTCCATGTGCTTGTCGTTGATGTTCTGGCCCTGGCCGCGGTAGACCGACTGGATCTCTGCCAGCAGGTACTGCTGAAGGGCCTCCTCGCCGCGAATCGCAAGGATATTGTGCGGAACCAGCGGGCCTTCGGTCAGCCGGTCGCCCGCCTCAACGTAGTCGCCCGTGTGAACCAGCAGGTGCTGGTCGTGCGGAACGTGGTGCTCGCGCTCCATACCCGACTCGCTACGGACAACAACGGTCATCTTGCCGCGACGCTTGTCAGTACGCAACTCGACCCGGCCGGAAATCTCTGCCATGGCCGCGGGATCCTTCGGGCGCCGGGCCTCAAAGATTTCCGTGACTCGTGGCAAGCCACCCGTGATGTCCTGCGTTCCAGACATCTCTCGCGGCTGGCGGGCCAACAACTGCCCGGCCTCGACAGAATCGCCCTCTTCAACCTCGATACGGGCCTTGGCGGGCAGGTAGTGGAAGTCGAGAATCTTGCCGGCCTTGTCTTCTATGACAATTCGCGGGTGCTTTTCACCCTTGTGTTCGACGACCACGAGTCTTGGCCCGCCGCCGGTGCGCCTGGCGTCGACCTCGACGCGGACGGTCTCACCTTCCTCAATGTCTTGGAAGCGGACAAGGCCCGTCGCTTCGGCAAGAATCGGGATACGGTGCGGATCCCAGTAGGTAAGCCTCTGGCCAGCCCGAACCTTCTGTCCGTCCTTGACCAGAATATGCGTTCCGTAGGCAACCTTGAACTTATCGAGTTCGCGGTTCTTTTCGTCCAGGATGGCGATCTCACCGTTTCGCTTAAGGGCGATAAAGCCAGCCTTACGGGGTTGTGTCACCTGTTCCCCATCTGGCTTTGTAATCGTTGCCTTCACACGGGAACTCTTGCGGCCAGACCCAGAATGCCCTTCACTTCCGACGAAATCATCCGGCTCGACCACTGCATTGAGTTCGCGGTACTTGATCGTTCCGCCGACACTGGCGAGCATCTCGGACTCGACAACCGCTCGGGTCGCGACACCACCGGTGTGGAACGTACGCATGGTAAGCTGCGTGCCAGGCTCGCCGATCGACTGGGCGGCGATGATCCCGACCGCCATGCCTTCTTCAACGAGCTTACCCGTGGACATGTCACGCCCGTAGCACTTAGCGCAGATGCCCAGCGGGCTCTCGCAGGTCAGCGGGCTGCGAACGCGGATGGTCTCGAGACCGAGGTCCTCGATCTTCAGGGCCATCTCGTAGGTGATGATCTGGTTTTCCTTGACGATCGTCTCGTCGGTTACGGGGTTGACGATATTCTCGCGTGCGACCCGGCCTACGATAACATCACGCAACGGAACGTCGATCTGCTCGCCCTTATACGTAACGGACTTCGTAACGCCCTGGAGCGTGCCGCAGTCCAGTTCGTTGGTGATGACGTTCTGGGCCACATCGGCGAGTTTACGTGTGAGATATCCCGAGTCCGCCGTCTTGAGGGCGGTGTCAGCCAGACCCTTGCGAGCACCGTGGGTGGAGGAGAAGTACTCGAGAACCGTAAGACCCTCGCGGAAGTTCGCCTTGATCGGCGTCTCGATAATCTCGCCGGACGGCTTGGACATCAAACCACGCATGCCGGCGAGTTGGCGGATCTGGTCGATATTGCCTCGGGCACCGGAATCGAGCATCAGCCAGACCGGGTTGAGGTAGTTCACGTCATCGTCACGGGAGTCCCGTTCCAACGAGTAAAGCAGCGCCTTGGTGAGTTCCTCGCGGGTGTGGACCCACACATCGACGATCTGATTGTAACGCTCGCCCTCGGTGATGGCATCGGCGCGGAAATCTTTCTCGATCTGGTCGACCCGCTCCTGGGCCTTATCGAGAATCTCAGGCTTGGTCGGCGGGATCTTCGCGTCGGTAATGCCGAAAGACAAACCCGCCAGCGTCGAATACTTGAAGCCAAGTTCCTTGAGGTTGTCGAGCAACTCGAGCGTCGCGCCCTTGCCAAGGTTCCGATAGCAATCGCTGATAACGCGACCCGAACCCTTGGAACCGAGCGCGTAGTTGTAGAACGCCATGCCTTCGGACAGGATGTCGTTGAAAACGCAACGCCCGGCCGTGGTGATGAGACGGCCATTCTCGGCGTTGCGTGGACCGTCAGCCTCGATAATCAATTGATTTTTCGGCACGCGCAGGACGATCTTGGCATGACAACCGATCAAGCCCAATTCGTAAGCGGTCATAGCCTGCTCGGGCTTGCTGAATACCGGGTATTTCTCGCCGTCGGTGTACTTAACCAGTCGCACCTGAGGCTTGACGTACTCGCTGCCGTTGCCGCTGGTAAGGTAGTACACGCCAAGGACAATGTCCTGGCTCGGCGACATAATCGGCGAGCCGCTGGCTGGCGAGAAAATATTGTTCGTCGCCAGCATCAGCACGTGCGACTCGGTCTGGGCCTCGACCGACAGCGGAAGGTGCACGGCCATCTGGTCGCCATCGAAGTCCGCGTTGAAGCCCTTGCAGGCCAGCGGATGGAGCTTGATAGCGTTGCCCTCGACCAGCACCGGCTCGAAGGCCTGAATACCCATGCGGTGAAGCGTGGGGGCACGGTTCAGCATCACAGGGTGCTGGTAGATGACCTCTTCCAGCACATCCCATATCTCCCGGTCTCGCCGTTCGAGCATTCGCTTGGCGGACTTGATAGTGTCGGCCAGGCCGCGATCCTTGAGATTGCGGATGATGAATGGCTGGAACAACTCCAGGGCAATCTTCTTGGGCAGGCCGCACTGGTGGAGCTTGAGATCTGGACCGACGACAATGACCGAACGGGCAGAGTAGTCTACACGCTTGCCGAGCAGGTTCTCGCGGAACCGGCCCTGCTTACCCTTGATCATATCCGTGAGGCTCTTGAGCGGGCGATTCGCCGTACCCTGGACGGGTCGGCGACAGCGGGCGTTGTCGAACAGCGCGTCGACTGCCTGCTGAAGCATTCGCTTCTCGTTGCGAATAATGACCTCGGGTGCATTGAGGTCCATCAGCTTCTTGAGCCTGTTGTTGCGGTTGATAATGCGGCGGTACAGATCGTTGAGGTCGCTCGTGGCGAAGTTGCCACTTTCCAGCAGAACCAGCGGGCGAAGATCCGGCGGAATCACCGGAATAACGTCCATAACCATCCACTCAGGACGATTGCCGGAGGTCCGAATATTCTCGACAAGCTTAAGCCGCTTCGTCAGATCCTTGATTTTCTGCTTGGAGCTTGTCTTCTTGAGTCCTTCGCGGAGTTCGGCAGCCTCGGCGACAAGGTCCAGTTTCTCCAGCAGCGCCCGGACAGCATCGGCGCCCATCGACGCTTTGAAGTCGTTGCCGTACTTATCGACGGCGGAACGATACTCGTCCTCGCTCAGGATCTGCTTGTCCTTCAGCGGAGTCTGGCCCGGATCGGTCACCGCATAGTCCTGGAAGAGGATCACCTTCTCCAGGTCGGCGGTCTTCATGCTCAGCAGCGTTCCGAGCCGGCTTGGCAGGGCCTTGAAGAACCATATATGCACAACGGGCGCGGCTAGGTTGATGTGGCCCATTCGTTTGCGCCGGACGCGGCTATGCGTAACCTTCACGCCGCAGCGGTCGCAGATGATGCCCTTGTGCTTGGTGCCCTTGTACTTGCCACAAGCGCATTCCCAGTCGCGCTCCGGGCCAAATATCCGCTCGCAAAACAGCCCGTCCTTTTCCGGACGATACGTGCGGTAGTTGATCGTCTCGGGCTTCTTCACCTCGCCAAACGACCAACTGCGTATGTCGTTGGGAGAAGCGAGCTGAACCTTCACCGAGCCGTAGTCGTTGATCCGATCGTATACACTTTCAGCCATTGCTTATCGCTCCGATTCCGTTTCGAGCAACACTTCGCGCCGCTTTCGGCGCCCGGTAGCTCCCGGCCTCAGATCAGCCGCTTCTTTTCCAGTTGGATGTTCAGGCCCAGGCCACGCAGTTCATTGCATAGAACGTCGAAACTCACAGGCGTTCCGGCTTCGAGACTGTTCGAGCCCTTGACCATGGATTCATAAATCTTGGTCCGACCCTCAACATCGTCACTCTTGACCGTCAGCAGTTCCTGAAGGGTATAGCTGGCACCATAGGCTTCGAGGCCCCAGACTTCCATCTCGCCGAACCGCTGGCCACCGCTGCGGGCCTTGCCGCCGAGAGGCTGCTGCGTGATCAGTGAGTACGGCCCCGTCGCACGGGCGTGAATCTTCTCGTCGACCAGGTGGTGCAGCTTGTTCATGTAGATATAGCCGACGGTTGTCTTCTGCTCGAACGGCTCGCCCGTCCGACCGTCGTGCAGGTGAAGCTTGCCGTCCTCGGGCATCTCGGCCAGCAACTCTCGGGTTTCTCCGGCGTTCTGAACGACACTGATGTCCTCGCGACGCTCACGGACGTGTTCGTTGGCCTCGCGAAGGCAGGACATGATCTCGCCCTCGCTCGCCCCGTCGAATACCGGTGTGACCGCCTGGAAGCCCAGAATCGCCGCAGCCCATCCGAGGTGGGTCTCAAGAATCTGGCCAAGGTTCATTCGCCCGGGCACGCCCAGCGGGTTGAGTACGATACCCACCGGCGTACCATCTTCCATATACGGCATGTCTTCGCGGGGCACGATTCGGGCGATGACACCTTTGTTGCCGTGCCGGCCTGCCATCTTGTCGCCCACACCAAGCGTACGCTTGGTCGCCACGCGGACCTTGACCATCTCGAGCACGCCGCTGGGAAGCTCATCGCCTCGCTTCATGTGCTCGAGTTTGCGTTTGGTTTCCTTCTGAATCTCGACAATCCGAGGCCAGTAACGTTCGTAGCTGGAGACAGCCTGCTTCTTTGAAGCCTGTTTGGATGTTTTGATCCACTTGACGTTGAAGTTCGCGATCTGTTCGAGGATAACCTCGTCGATATCGCTCTGGCCTACCTTCTGCCGGGTCGACGGGTCGACCATCGGCGTGCCGAGGACCTCGCCAATTTCATCAGCCATCAGGCGGAAGACCTTCACCATCCGAGCGTTCATCTGCTTCTCGAAGGCCTTCATCTCGCTAGCGAGTTCTTTCTTCTGGTCGTCGGACATGTGCATCCGGCGGCTGAAGCGGTGGGTGTCGACCACCACGCCTTCCTCTCCGGCGGGCAACTCGAGGCTGTCGTTCTTAACATCCTCGCCGGCCCGGCCAAAAATCGCGTGGAGAAGCTTTTCCTCGGGGGACAGTTCGCTCTTGGACTTCGGCGAGACCTTGCCCGCCAGAATATCGCCCGGCTCGACCCGCGTGCCGATGCGAACCACACCGTTAACGTCGAGGTCGCGGAGGGCCTTTTCCGAAACGTTGGGAATGTCGCGGGTGAACTCCTCGCGGCCGAGCTTCGTCTCGCGAATCTCGACCTCGTATTCCTCGAGGTGAATGCTGGTGAAGGCGTCTTCCTTGACCAGTTCTTGGCTGATTACAATCGCGTCCTCGAAGTTGTAGCCATCGAAAGGCATGAAGGCGACGAGAATGTTACGTCCCAACGCCAGTTCGCCATGATAGCTGCCCGAGCCGTCCGCGATAATCTCCCCGTCCTTGACGCGCTGACCCTCGACGACGATGGGCTTCTGGTTGAGACACGTGCGTTCGTTGAGCTTGCAGAACTTGCGAAGCTCGTACTCGTCGGCGTTGTCGATCACCACGCGCTGGCCATCAACATACGTGACCGTCCCGGCCTTGCGGGCCTTGACGACCATCCCGGAGTTCGCTACCACCGACCATTCCATGCCCGTAGCGACGACCGGAGCCTCCGTGCGGATAAGCGGCACGGCCTGACGCTGCATGTTCGATCCCATAAGAGCGCGGTTGGCATCGTCGTGTTCCAGGAACGGAATCAGCGCCGCGGACACGCCAACTGTCTGCTTCGGCGAGATGTCAAGGTATTCGACATCGACGCCATCGACCAGACTCAAGTCGCCCTTATCTCGAGCGAGAACCTGGTGCTTGGGAAGACGCGGCTTCTTGCCTTCCTCAATGACCATTGCGTCAGGCGGGGCCAAGACGGCTTCCATCTCCTCGTCGGCCCGCAGGCGGGCGATTTGGTTGGTCACCTCACCGTTACGCACCTTACGGTAGGCCGTGGTCAGGAACCCGTACTCATCCACGCCGGAATAAATGCCCAGCGAACTGATCAGGCCGATGTTGTTGCCTTCCGGCGTCTCGATCGGGCAGATTCGACCGTAGTGGCTGATATGCACATCGCGGACCTCGAAGCCCGCTCGCTTTCGGTTCAACCCGCCCGGCCCAAGGGCCGAGAGCCGCCGCTCGTGCGTGAGCTGGCTCAGCGGGTTCTGCGTATCGACAACCTGGCTTAACTCGCCACGACCGAAGAAGTAGTCGATGCTCGACGAGATGCTTTTGGAGTTCACCAGTTCGGCGATCTTGGTCAGCTCGTCGGGGTTCTTGATGCTCATACGCTCCTGGACGGTGCGGCGGAGCTTGAGGAAACCCTTTCGAAGCTCGTCGGTGGCAAGCTCGTCGATCGTGCGGAGCCGCCGGTTGCCAAGGTGGTCGATATCGTCCACCACGCCGTCGCCGCCGCGAAGATTCAGGATGTATTTCAGCGTGTTGACGAAGTCCTCCGGGCGGAGGGCCATCTCGGACTCGTCGATCTTCTGATGGAACTTGCGGTTGATGCGGAACCGCCCCACCTTGCCGAGTCGATAGCGATTTTCGTCGTAGAACTTCTCGGTGAAGAGCGTCTTGGCCTTGTCCAATTGAGGCGGGTTGCCCGGACGAAGACGCATGTAAATGCGAAGCAACGCATTCTCGTGACTCTCCGAGGCATCCTCCATCAACGTATTGAGGATCAGCGGGTCGGTGACCTTTTCGATGACCTCGAGCTTCTTGGTCGGTGAACTGACAATCTTCGTCAGGGCCTCGCCGATCTGACCGCCGGCCGGGAGAATCTCCTCGCCGGAGTCGGGATCAACGAAGGCTTCGACTACATACATCTGCACTCGGAGTTTCTCGACCGCCAGCGTCTTGGTCTTGTAGAACTCCCGAATGATATCGGCGTCGGAGTCGTACTTGGCGTCCATCGACCGCATGAACATGGTCGCGGGGATCTTGCTGGACTGGTCGATGCGGATGGTCAGCGCATCTTTTTTTGTCACCGCCATCTCGATCCAACTGCCGCGTTCGGGGATGACTCTCGCACCGTGGAGGGGCCTGTCCGACTCCTGCATCTCGACGGTGAAGTCCACGCCTGGCGAGCGGTGAAGCTGGCTGACGATGACTCGTTCGGCACCGTTGATGATAAACTCGCCGCCGCCGATCATTATCGGCACCTCGCCGACGTAGATGCTCTCCTCGAGCACCTCCTTCTGGTCCTTACGGCTCAGCCGGCAGCGGATGCGGAACGGCATGCCGTAAGTCAGACGAAGGTCTCGGCACTCCTGAGGGGCGTATCGGGGTTCGCCTAGTTCGTAGGAGACATACTCCAAGGTCATCTGCTGGTCATAGCTGATGATCGGGAATATCTCCCTCAGCAGGCCCTCGAGACCTTCCGACTTGCGCCCGTCCAAATCGGGCTCTGCCTGAAGGAACCGACTGTAGCCGGCCAACTGAATATCGATGAGGTTCGGGATCGGGGCGGCGTCGCCGACCTTCGAAAAGTTCCGCACCTTATCCATTCGCAGCATAGGAGTTTCCTCTTAGCGTGAGCATTGATTAGCGTTTGCCGACGGCCTTCGAATCTCGATGTCCATCGACATCTCTCTGTGTCCTTTGGCCATAATTGGACACCGCCGACTGCCCTGTCGGATCGGCCCCATGGCCAAACCGTTTAGTATACACAATACCACCTCGGCGATTCAATAGTTCCGGCGTCGGGCCGGAAAGGTGGACAGACTCCCACTGTTTCCCGGCCCAACGCCGAAAGTCTTCTATCAAATCGTGAAATCGCTTGCTCAAACCAGTTTCAAGTTCGAGCTTACTTCACCTCGACAGTCGCGCCAGCCTCTTCCAACTGCTTCTGGGCGGCTTCGGCGTCTTCCTTGGAAACGCCTTCCTTGACTGCCTTGGGAGCACCTTCGACCAGGTCCTTGGCTTCCTTGAGACCCAGGCTCGTCAAGGAGCGAACAACCTTGATCACGCTGATCTTGTTGTCGCCGAAGCTCTTGAGAATCACGTCGAAGGCGGTCTGCTCTTCGGCTTCCTCGGCCTCGGCAGCGGGACCCGCAGCCATCATAACGGCACCACCGGCGGCCGGCTCGATGCCATACTCGGCCTTGAGGTAATCCTTCAATTCGACAGCCTGCTTGAGAGTCAGTTCGGCGATCTGATCGCCCAGGGTCTTGGTCTCAGCCGAGAATTCCTTAACTTCGGTAGCTTCCTGCGTCGCTTCAGTGTCTTCAGTGGCTTCAGTGGCTTCTTCTGACATTATCATTACACCTTATTCTAGCATCGCGGGCACATTGTCACCGGCCTGATAGGCGAAAACCCCTTTGGTTTTCATTTAAGCCCACTCGGGACCCAATCCGCAGCCGAGCATCGGCACCGCTTGTTCTCTATTTATCTGTCGCGGGCGTTTAGCCTGGCCCGCTCGTGCAGCCTTATTCAGCGGCCACAGGTTCCTCGGCGGCTTCTTCGGCCGGGGGGGCATCGGTATCGGCATCGTCAGATGCTTTTTCCTCGATACCTTTGAGGATACCTGCGATATCCCCTCCGGGAGCAATGAGGCACCCGGCGAGGTTGGCCCCGGCAGACAGGACACAACCGATAGCCTGCGCGATGGCCTCGTCCCGAGTCGGATACTTGCTCAGGGCGTCGATCTTGTCTTCGGTGAACACATCGCCTTCCATGAAGGCGGCCTTGACTTTAAGATTCGGCGTTTCCTTGCCGATATCCAGCAATTCGCGAACGACCGTAACGACGCTGTCGGCCCCGTAGGCGACAGCGCAAGGCCCATCCAGCAGTTGTCCGGCGTCCTGGATTCCCAGTTCGCGGAAGGCCTGCTTGGCCAGCGAGTTTTTCACCACTGAAACCTTGATGTCCTTCTCGGCCAGGCGGTCTCGAATGACATTTGTGGTATTGGCGTCCACGCCGGTAAAGCCCACGACAGCGAGTTGCGTAACGCCATCGAATCGCTTGATCAGCTCATCCCGAATGAGTTTTTTGACTGGCTTGCTCATGATGCACCTCGGCGCTTAGGCCGTAGTGACCTGCACGCCCGGCGTCATCGTGCCGGACAGGCTGATCTTTTTGAGATAGGTTCCCTTGGACGTCGCTGGCTTGATCCGCTTGATGTGCCCGATCATAGCCTCGGCGTTGTCCACGAGCTTCTGCGAGTCGAAGCTCACCTTACCGATGGGCGTATGGATATTCCCACCGTCGTCGTTGCGATACTCGACCTTCCCGGCTGCGTACTCGGTAACGGCCTTGGCGATATCGTCAATGACGGTTCCAGACTTAGGCGAAGGCATCTTGCCCTGCGGTCCGAGCACGCGGCCCAGACGCGAAACACTCCGCATCATTTTCGGAGTGGACACTGCCACGTCGAAGTCCATCCATCCATCCGCCACCTTCTTGATCAGTTCGTCGGAGCCTGCCTCGGTCGCCCCGGCGGCCTTGGCGGCATCGACGTCGTCACCTTCGCAGAAGGCGATTACCTTACGGCTCTGACCGATGCCATGGGGAAGCGAGATCGACCCGCGGAGGGCCTGGTCGGCCTGGCGGGGATCGATACCCAAATGCATCGACAACTCGATGGTCTGATCGAACTTACACCCGGCCAGGGCCTTAATGGCCTCGATAGCCTCGGCCAGCGGCACGGCGTTCTTTGGCACCTTCTCAAGCCACTGAAGGTACCGCTTGCCTTGCTTGTTGCTCATGGCAATTCCTATTCGCCCCAAAGGACTCCCACGATAAAAGGCTCGTGGTTGGCCCAGACGCCCGCGGCGTCAACCGACACATGCCAACCACTCGCCCGCTTTGCAGGTGGGCGAAGGCGGCACGAATAATACGCTTACTTGGTTACGGTGATGCCCATCGACCGCGCCGTGCCCTCTATGATCCGGCTGGCTGCATCGAGATCGCGAGCGTTGAGGTCGGCAATCTTCCGCTCGGCGATAGCCCGAACCTGCTCGAGCGTCACCGTGCCGACCTTCTCTTTGTTGGGCACGCCGGAACCCTTGTCGACCTGGGCGGCTTCCTTCAGAAGTGCCGAGGCCGGCGGGCTTTTAATGATGAACGTGAACGTTCGATCACCGTAAACGTTGATGACAACCGGGATCGGCATGCCATCGAACTCGCGCGTCCGCTCGTTGAACTGGCTGACGAACTGGCCGATGTTGACGTTGTGCTGGCCGAGGGCCGGACCGATTGGCGGTGCCGGAGTGGCTTTGCCGCCCGCGGCCTGCAACTTTATCTGAGCTACCATTTCCTTGGCCATGTCTGACTACTTTCGTGAATATCGACGGTAATTCGTCTCGTTGTCTCTTTGATGGCTTCCCGGCGGGACCGATACACAAGTCGTCGCGGGACGAACCCGGAATCGTCAGGCCTTCTCCACCTGCCAGTATTCCAACTCGACGGGTGTGGCCCGACCAAAAATCGTTACCTCGACGCGGATAAGCCCCTTGTCGGGCAGAACCTCGTCGACGGCGCCCTCGAAGTTTTCGAAAGCGCCTTCCTTTATCTTAACCATGTCGCCCTTTACGAAGTCCACGCTAACCGGCGCGCCTTCCTGGGCCTTCTCGACCTGCAAGAGCATCTTCTCAACGTCGGAGGGCTTCATAGCGGTCGGCTTGCCGCTGGTCCCGATGAAATCACCCACTCCGGTGGTCTCACGGATCAGGAACCAAGCGTCCTCGCCGATTCGCCCATCTTCCTCCAACTCCATCTCGATGAAGACGTAGCCGGGATACATCTTGCGTTCGACGTACTTCTTCTCGCCCGCTCGCCCACGGGGGCTGGGGCGCCGCTCGGTAGGCACGAGGATTCGCCCGATCTTCTCATCGAGGCCTTCGATTGTCACTTTGCGCGCCAGCGCTTCGCGAACAGATTCTTCCTTGTTCGACGCGACCCGGAGCACATACCATTGCTTGGCCATTCGTTAGTTTCCGATGCTGGAAGCGTTAGCTTCCCATCACGCCGATGACTCTAAACAACACCGCGAAACCCGCGTCCACGGCCGCCAGAAGCGCCGCCATCATGAACGTCGCGACGATGACCACCTTGGTCGATCCAATAATTTCCTTGCGGCTGGACCAGGAGACCTTCTTCATCTCGCCTTCTGTGGCGATCAGGAAGTCTGCCGACTTGGGGCGATTCACGACCCAAAACAGCACCAGCCCAAGGACCGCAACGAACAGGGAGGGCACGCCATACTGAACCACCGGCGGCGCATAAAGCGCCAGCTTATTGCTCAGCACAATAGCGCCACCAATGCCAAGGACAACGCCCGAGACAAATGTGACGATCCGTGCGTATCGTCCCTGTCCCTTTTTGTATATGTCGAAAAAAGCCACGTTTAACGTTTCCTATACCAGGTTCGCCTCTTCCGCCCCGCCAACCTAACACAACACGGCAGGGAGGACTTGAACCCCCAACCTGCGGTTTTGGAGACCGCTGCTCTGCCAATTGAGCTACTGCCGTATATGGGTACGGCTCGCAGGCACCCCGACTTCGGGCGGTTTGGTCGACCTTGTCTGAGGCCTACGCCCGGCGGGTCGCCTGCGTCCGTTTCAATCCGGGATCCTGTGCCCGGCAGATTTTACGGAAACTACTTTCGCTTCAACTTGTGGACGGTATGCGTCCGGGTTCGCGGGCAGAACTTCTTCAACTGAAGCTTCGGCACGCCACCTTGGACACGCACGTTGGTGCGGTAGTTAAGACTGCCACATTCGGTGCATTGCATCCACACGTATTCTCTTGCCTTCGATTTGGCCATTGGACACTACTCCAGGATCTTAGTCACAACGCCTGCACCGATGGTCCTGCCGCCTTCACGAATGGCGAACCGCAGACCCTCTTCCATGGCGATCTTGGTGTTCAGCAAGTCCACTTCCATGCCGACGTTGTCGCCGGGCATGCACATTTCGGCC
>Ga0307990_1002225_pt1 | contig 15646 bp, 11 predicted proteins | sample EllFjometagen129_FD_203168 | JGI IMG/M metagenome (GOLD analysis project Ga0307990, IMG submission 203168) | Marine microbial communities from Ellis Fjord, Antarctic Ocean - #129 | ecosystem: Environmental > Aquatic > Marine > Unclassified | place: Southern Ocean | collected 2014-10-08
AAAGCTATAATTGTTTCTTCCTCAGTAATGGGTAATGGTAAAATTGATAATATTAAAGATTTCATAATGATTAATCTTGATAATTTTGATTCTACAAATATGGTTAATATGCCAGCTGAACTTGAAGAACTCAATTCAAAGTTTGAAAATGGTGAGTCTCAATATATATTAGTAGTAGCTGGAAGACTCGGTTCCAGTGATCCTTGGTTAGGCGTTCCTGCTAATTGGTCTCAAATATCAAATGCCAAAGTTATTATAGAAACAGGTCTCCCGTCTTTTCAAGTTGAACCAAGCCAGGGAACCCATTTCTTTCAAAATCTTACCTTACTAGGAACTAGGTATATGACAATAAACCCAAGCTTTAATGATGGAAAACTAGATACAGATCAAATATATGAATTACCCGTTGTCTCTAGTGGTAAATACTTTACTCATTACAAATCAAAAAAACCATTCATTATAAAAATAAATGGTTTACACAGTAAAGGTATTATTAAAATAAAAGATTAATTATATATAGCTTTTACAAAAAAATCCCAAACAATATCTTTTGGTGGATTTGCAGTTATAGTAATTAGTTCATTTTTTACAGGGTGCATAAATGAAACTTCTCTTGCGTGAAGTGCTATGCCCCCATCTTTATTAGATCGTGGAAAGCCATACTTTAAGTCGCCTTTTATATGAATATTTAAAGCTGCTAATTGGGCTCTAATTTGATGATGGCGTCCTGTGTGCAAATCAATATCTAGTAGATAAAAAGTTCTTGAAGCACCTTTTAACTCATATGTTAATTTTGCTTCTTTACCATTTTTTCTTTGCTCTAAATATGCAAAGCTCTTATTTTTCTTAGAGTCTCTTATCAAATAATGAGTAATAGTGTCTTTTTCTTTTACTGGTGCATTATCTACTATTGCCAAATATTTTTTACTTATTTCATTTTCTCTAAAAATATTACACATTCTACTCAAAGCTTTCTCTGTTTTGGTATAAATAACTATCCCACTAGTTGGTCTATCGAGTCGATGTGGAATACCTAAGTAAACATTACCTGTTTTATTATAAGTAACCTTTAAATATTCTTTAACTTTATCAGCTAAGGTAAGATCTTCGGTTATATCACTTTGAACAAGTTCTTTTGGTAATTTGTTCACAATTATTAGATGGTTATCTTCATATAATATTCTGTCTTTTATATTTTGCATTTTTTCCTTTAATTAAAGAGATCTTTCTCTTCATTCTCTATTTCTTTCACAGCTCTCATTCTCAATGAGGTTACTTCTTTTACAGTTAATCTAACACCTTTAGATTTACTACCTTTTATCAAATAATCACTTAAATAAAAACTTTCTTCTTTTATTCTCAAACCAGTTTTTGGTTTATAAATTACTCTGATTTCAGCATTTTCTAACCAAGTAAGCTTGGCTAATTTATAATCTTTTTCATTTGGCAATAAAGGATATACCTTATTTAATTGTCCTGATTTTATTTTAAACCTCTTAATAAATAAGTATTTATACACTTTTTGCTGGAAAATCATTGAAAACGTAACTTGCTCTAGATTTTCTTTCTCACCATAATCTATGTATAATAAACCCTTTCCTATGTATTCTTTCTCAGGATTTACTAAAAATCTATAAGATCCATCTTTCATTATAATTAAGACTCTATCAAATAAGCTAATAGTTAAAACATTCTTTCCAGTTTTTATGGTATATCCTAAATATCCTGTTGATGAATCATATTTTAAAATCTTATCTCTTTGAGCAACTTCTTTTTCCTTAACAAATTCCATGTTCTTAATTACTGTTTTTCTTTGTCTTCGCTCTTTACTTACCATAGTTCTCAATTCATCTAGATAAGATATAGCATAGGATATCAGATTATTTAATTTACTTTCAACATCTTCAATACTAGTATTTAAAGAATCTATCTCATTTTTATTTTTTTCAATATCAAACAAACTGATTCTTCTAATTGGAATTTTTAATAGTCTATCAACATCATCTTCTTCAATATCTCTATACAACTGCTCTTTGTATGGTTTAAAGCCTTTAATAACAGCCTCAATTATTGCTAGGGAAGATTTTTTTTGTTCAATTTTTTTATAAATTCGCTCTTCAATAAAGATTCTTTCTAAAGTTCTTAAGTGTAATCTATCTTCTAATTTAGATTTTTCTAATTCTAATTCAGCTTTTAAAACATCTATTAAGTGGTGAGCGTGATATTTTACAATATCACTTATTTTCATTATTGTTGGAATATTATCTCTAATTACTAGAGGGTTGCAAGATATTTTTCTCTCGCATTCTGTATAAGCATATAACAATTTAACAACATCTTCAGAATAAGTTCCTCTTGATAGATTTAATTCAATATTAACATTTTCTGCAGTATAATCATTGATTGAAGATATTTTTAATTTACCTTTTTTTGCTGCATCATCAATTGTAGCAATTAATCTTTCACTAGTTATTCCAAAAGGAAGTTCTTTAATTATAATGCTTTTAGGGTCTGTTGTATCTAGTTTAGCTCTTACAATAACAGAGCCTCTACCTTCATCATAACCTGTGACATCTACATACCCACCACAAGCAAAATCAGGATAAAGAATAAAAGATTCTCCATGTAATTCTTTTTTCATAGCATCAAAAACTTCATCTACATTGTGTGAAAAGATGGTTGTAGCCATACCTACAGCTATTCCATTTACCCCTTGCATTACAACTAATGGAAGTTTCGCTAAAAATGAAACAGGTTCTCTGTTTCTTCCATCGTAGGAATCAGCAAAAGTAGTAAGTTCAGGATTATATAATACTTTTTTAGCAAAGGGTAAAATTCTACATTCAATATACCTAGAAGCTGCAGCTTTATCACCAGTTAAACTATTTCCAAAATTTCCCTGTTTTTCAATCAACAAATCAAAATTTGCCAAATTTACTAAAGCTTCATAAATAGATGAGTCTCCGTGAGGGTGGTATCTCATAGACCACCCAACAACATTTGCAACTTTATGGAATTTACCATCATCCATTTCAAAAAGAGAATGTATTATTCTTCTTTGAACGGGTTTAAAGCCATCTTCTAGATCAGCTATTGCCCTATCTTTGATTACATAGGAAGCATATTCCAAAAAATTCTTCTTAAATATTTTCTCTACTTGTGCCATTTAAATCAAATTCTCCATTATAAAATCCCTTCTCTCTGGAGTATTATCTCCTTGATAAAATCTAAGAAGTTTTTGTATTTCTCCTAAAGAGGTTACTGTAACTGGTTCTAACTTCATGTCTTCCCCTATAAACATACCAAATTCTTTAGGGTCAATTTCTCCAAGTCCTTTGAAACGCGTGATTTCAGCACCTTTTATTTGGGAAAGCAAATAATCCCTTTCTTGAAGTGAATAGCAATATGCTGTTTGTTTTTTATTTCTAACTCTAAATAGAGGGGTTTCTAAAATATAAACACGACCTTTAAAAACAAGTTCTTCAAAATATGTTAGAAAATAAGTCATCAATAAATTTCTTATATGAAAGCCATCTGTATCAGCATCTGTTGCAATTATAACTTTTCCGTATCTTAAAGTTTCAATACCATCTTCAATTCCTAAAGCTTTCATTATGTTGTACAGTTCAGCATTTTTGTAGATTTCTGCTTTACTTTTATTAAAAACATTTAATATTTTACCCCTGAGAGAGAAAACAGCTTGTGTTTTTACATCTCTACTTTTGGTAATTGAACCTGAAGCAGAATCTCCTTCAGTCAAGAAAATCATTGAATTTTCACACTCTTCAACATGTGATTTGCTTTGATTCAAATGATATCGGCAATCTTTTAATTTAGGAATATTTAAAGATACTCTTTTTGCTGAACTTCTTGAACTTTTTCTAACTTCATTTAATTCTTTTCTAAGTTTTTCATTGTGTACAATCTTATTTGATACTTTGGTAGCTTCTTCAGGGTTTTTAAGTAGAAAATCAATTACACCATCTTTAACTTCTTGAACAATCCAACCTCTTATTTCTGTATTACCTAATTTATTTTTAGTTTGACTTTCAAATACAGGATTTTCAATCTTTATAGAAATAGCTCCTAAGATACCTTCTCTTACATCTTGAGCTGACCAACTTTTTTTAAAATGATCATTAACAGCTTTTAAAAAGCCCTCTTTAAAGGCTGAAAGGTGAGTTCCACCATCCATGGTATGCTGCCCATTTACATAAGAAAAGTAATTTTCACCATAGCTATTTGAAACATGAGTTAAAGCGAATTCTATATATTCCCCTTTAAAATGTATTAAAGAGTATAATTCATCACCTTCTATTTCTTTATCTAATAAATCTAATAAACCTTTGGAACTTCTATAATTTTTCCCATTATACTTTAAAACTAATCCTGTATTTAAATATGCATAATTCCAAAGTCTAGTTTCTATAAAGTCTTCATCATATGTAAAACTTTTAAAGATTTCTAAATCAGGTATAAATTCAATATATGTACCATCTAACTGAGTACTGTCTTGTCCTTTTGTCTCATCTAACAACATCCCTCTTGAAAAGATAGCACTTACAAATTTACCATCTCTATAACTAATAACTTTAAAGTGAGAAGAAAGGGCATTAACGGCTTTTGTTCCAACTCCATTTAAACCAACTGAGCGATGAAAAACTTCATTAGTATATTTTGCACCAGTGTTTATTTTAGAAACACAGTCAATTACTTTACCAAGAGGAATACCACGGCCATAATCTCTTACTGAAACCAATGTATCTTTAAGAGTTATTTCGATCCTATTTCCACTCTTTTCATTAAATTCATCAACACTATTATCAATAACTTCTTTAAAAAGAATATAGATACCGTCATTTTGGTTACTTCCATTACCTAAACGACCAATATACATTCCACTTCTTAATCTAATATGCTCTAAAGCTGATAAAGATTGAATTTGATCTTCATCATACTTGATATCATTTTTCTTTGTATTCATATTATTATTATTATTGTTCTTTGTTTTTGCCATATCAGTATCATTATACATTTATTTCTCTTTTTTTCAAACATACATTAAACTTCATATCTTATAATTCCTTTTTCAAAAAGCACTTATATCTTAATATATATTTGTATTTTACCACAAAACTATTTAATTCTGTAAAATTATTTGCTTTATTACCAAATGTGTAATATTCTTAAGCCATGAATATTAGTGTAGCAATTATTTTTATTATTATGAGCATTATTAATATAGTAGCATGTAATAAAAAACACAAAATGATGATAAGATTATCAAAAATCACTCTTGCGCCCTTAGCCTTAATTAATTTGTTAATTAATTCAAATTTAGATAATAGTATTATTACTTTAATATGTATTACTTATAGCTTTTATTTGCTAGGTGATACTCTTTTATTAAGTGAAAAAATATGGCTTTTTGCCTCAGGTTTAATAAGCTTTTTACTAGGACATATAGTTTTTATTATAATCCTTACTAGTTTTGCTAAATCCTTTGTACCCTTATTTATTACCCTAATTCTTTTAATTTATCCTGAAATACTAATGCTTAGAATAATAAAAAAGTGTGACAAGTTAAAGTACCCAATGGTAGTTTATTCTTTTTTATTAATGCTTTTTATTGCATTCAGTGCTACAACATTAAATCCACTTTTCATTATAGGTACATTATTGTTTACACTAAGCGACAGTTTTATTGCTAAAAACATTTGTAGTGACAAAATAAAATTTACTGATACGCATATAATGGGAACCTATACTCTAGCATTAATTCTATTATCCTTTGGTATGATTATAATATAAAATAAATAAATACTAATTTACTTGTTTTTACTTGCTTGCTTTGGCTTTTTATTTTATATTTCTATTATGAATGAATCGAATGATGGAGATGAAAATCCGTATAATTTATCTATTTTAGGTAGAGCTTTATGATTAGTGAAATAATTTTTATAATAGTTCTAATTTTTCTTAGTGGTATTTTTTCCTCCACAGAAACAGCTTATACAGCGCTTTCAATAATACAAATCAAAGAATTAGAAAAAAGCAAAAAAAAAGGGTCTAACTTAGCTGTAAAACTAACAAAAAGAAAAGATATATTGCTAACTACGATATTAATTGGAAACAATATCGTTAATATTAGTGTGTCTTCTTTGGTTACTACTTTTTGTATAAAGTTTTATGGACAAAGTATGGTTGCCTATGCTACAGGTATTTTAACTTTAGTTATTCTTATATTTGGAGAAGTTACTCCAAAACAAATTGCAATTAATAATTCTAAAAAAATTGCAAGAATAATGAGCTATCCAATTTTTATTTTATCTAAAATTCTATATCCACTTGTATACTTTATAAAATTTTTTGGTAATTTTGTTGATAGAGTCTTTAGTAAGGGAAATAAAAAAACTTTAACAATAGAAGGCCTAATGCACGTTGTTGATGCAGCTGAAGATTTTGGGATAGTAGACCAGTATGAATCCGATTTAATGCAAAAAGTATTACATTTTTCCAACAATCCAATAAAAACAATTATGACTCACCGAAAAGATGTTTTTATTGTTTCTGCAGATCTTAGTATCCGTGAGGCTTTTTCAGATATTGTAAATTCTGGATATTCAAGAATCCCAATTTACTTTGAATATAAAGAAAATATTATTGGAATTGTTCTTATTAGAGATATTTTACAAGCTCAACTAGAAAACAAAATGGACCAACCTATTATGTCTATAAAAAGAGAACCCATTTTTGTACTTGAAACAAAACATGTTAACTATATTTTCTTTTTATTCAAAAAAATAAAACTTCAAATGGCAATTGTCCTAGATGAATATGGTGGATTTGCTGGAGTAATATCTATGGAAGATGTTGCAGAGCAACTTCTTGGTGAAATCTATGATGAGCATGAAAATGCTCAAGGAGAAATCATAAAACAAGTTGAGGGTGTTAAAGATTTGTACATTATTCAGGGAGAAACACCGTTTATTTACTTTTGTGACGAAATGGATATTGATTATAAACAAGCAGAAAAAGTTGGAACAATTGCAGCTTATTTGATGAGTTTAACAGGAGATATTCCAAACGAAAAAGATTTTATTAGTGATGAATATGGTATTTACACCATATTAAAAATGAACAAAAGAAGAATTGAAGAGATTAAATTTAATAGAATTATAGATCCTTCTAAGTAAAGGCCTATATTATTCATCATTTTAGAAGGTTTTATATAAAATTTGTTAGCAAAAATACAACTGTTGTTGACTGATTCTATATGCAAATGTATTATTGGATTTATGAGTAATTACCCTTTCGAAAAAATAGAAAAAAAATGGCAAAAATATTGGGAAGACAACCAAACTTTTGCAGTTAGCGAAGATGCGTCTGTACCTAAAGAAAAGCGCAAATACGTATTGGACATGTTTCCTTATCCATCAGGTGCGGGACTTCATGTAGGACATCCTGAAGGCTATACTGCTACAGATATTTATTGCCGATTCTTAAGAATGAATGGTTATAATGTTCTACACCCAATGGGATTTGATTCTTTTGGGCTTCCCGCAGAAAACTATGCTATCAAAACAGGTACTCACCCTAAATCTACCACTGAACAAAACATGGAAAATTTCAGAAAACAAATAAAAAGTTTAGGGTTCTGTTATGACTGGAACAGAGAAGTTGCAACACACAGCAAAGATTATTATAAATGGACTCAATGGATTTTTATCCAACTATTTAAAAAAGGCTTAGCTTATGAATCACAAACTCCAATTAACTGGTGTCCAAATTGTAAGACGGGTCTAGCTAATGAAGAAGTTAAAGATGGTAGGTGTGAGCGTTGTGGTACCCAAACTGTTAGAAGAAATATAAGACAATGGGTTCTTAAAATTACAGAATATGCAGATCGTCTTCTTGAAGATTTAGATACTTTAGATTGGCCTGATTCTGTAAAAGCTATGCAAAGAAACTGGATTGGAAAAAGTAAAGGTGCTTCTGTATTTTTTAAACTTGAAAAATCAGATGATAAATTAGAAGTATATACAACTCGTTGTGATACTCTATTTGGTGCAACCTATATGGTAATTGCACCTGAACACCCTCTTGTAGATAAGATAACCACCAGTGAATATAAAAAATTGGTCGATGAATATCTTACTAAAACAACTCAAAAGAGTGATTTAGAAAGAACTGATTTGGCTAAAGACAAATCAGGAGTATTTTCAGGAAGTTATGCTATTAACCCTGTTAATGGTAAAAAAATACCAATCTGGATTGCAGACTATGTATTAATTAGTTATGGAACAGGGGCTATTATGGCTGTTCCAGCTCATGATACTAGAGACTGGGAATTTGCCAAAAAGTTTAACCTTCCTATTGTTGAAGTTTTAAAAAGCAAAATTGATGTTCAAGAAGCCCCTTGGGTTGAGGATGGTATCCATGTTAATTCTGATTTTTTAGATGGCTTAAATAAAGAAGAGGCTATTGATAAAATGCTTGGCTGGTTAAAAGAAAAAGATGCCGGCTATAAAACTACAAACTATAAACTTAGAGACTGGATTTTTTCAAGACAGAGATATTGGGGAGAACCTATTCCTCTAGTACATTGTCCAAATTGTGGTATTGTACATATTAAAGAAGAATCTCTACCGTTAGAATTACCTGAAATTGAAAGTTATGAACCTAGTGGTACAGGAGAAAGTCCTCTTTCTTTGATTGAAGATTGGGTAAATACAACTTGTCCTGTTTGTGGCCACGCTGCAAAGAGAGAAACAAACACTATGCCTCAATGGGCAGGCTCTTGTTGGTATTATTTAAGATATTTAGATCCTAATAATAGTGAGAGATTTGTTGATCCTAAAAAAGAAAACTATTGGATGCCTGTAGATTTATATGTTGGTGGTGCAGAACACGCTGTACTTCACTTACTATATGCAAGATTCTGGCACAAAGTATTATTTGATTTGTCTCTTGTTCAAACTAGTGAACCCTTCAAACGTCTTGTAAACCAAGGAATGATAACCAGCTTTTCTTATCAAAGAAAGGATAAATCTTTAGTTCCAACTGATATGGTTGAAGAAAAAAATGAATTATATTTTGAAATAGGTACAGATAATCAACTAGAAAAAGTTGTTGCCAAAATGTCAAAAAGTTTAAAGAATGTAATTAATCCGGATGATATAATAAGTGAATTTGGCGCAGATTCAATGAGAATCTATGAAATGTTTATGGGGCCTCTTCAAATTTCAAAACCTTGGTCAACATCTGGTATGGGTGGAGTTTATAGATTTTTAGACAGAATTTGGAGACTCAGTGAAGAAAGAGAAATAACTGAAGATAAACCTTCCGCCGGTTTACTAAAGGCTCTTCACAAATCAATCAAAAAAGTAACCGGTGATACAGATACCCTTAACTTCAATACAGCTATAAGTCAAATGATGGTTTTAGTTAATGATATTTATAAAATTGATACTTTACCTAGAGAAATTTGGGAAAGCTTATTGTTATTACTTAGTCCTTATGCTCCTCACTTAGCAGAAGAATTATGGGAAAAAGCAGGTAATAAAGCACCTATTGCAAATGCAATTTGGCCAACTTATGATGAAAAGTTAACTATTGATGATGAGATTCAACTTGTTATTCAAATTAACGGAAAGCTTAGATCAAAAGTTGAAATTAGCAGAGAAACAAGCAAAGATGAAATGTTGGAAATCGCTTTAAATGATGAAAAAATCAAACACTGGCTAGAAGGAAAAACAATAATTAAAAAAATTGCAATTCCAGGAAAGCTTGTTAATATTGTTGTAAAATAATTTAAATATTACTCATTAAGGCTGTATCTTAAAAGGTACAGTCTTTTTATTTGAACTCGGGATTTATAGACTCGAGCCTAACGAAATATTTTTTACTTCGGGTATCGACAATTATTAATATCCTATATCCTTTTTCAAAATTAATATAATAATGCTCTCCCTCACTTAAACTCAAACTTACCCTTTTGTAATTGCTATCAGATATTACAAACCCACCTTCATCAGGGTTTTCACTTATCCAATAACCTTCAATGGCTTGATACAATTCTATAGGTAAATTGTCTAATTCAAAAAGAGATTCTTCACTCAATTCACCATTTAATAAACCTCTCGCTAACATCAATTTATCGAAGGAAAAAAGTATCCCTTTTTTATTTAAAATTTGATATAACTTTTCATAATTTAGAGAACTCGTAGCTTTTGGATTTTGAATATATAAATCTTGTAAAAAGCTAACAAGATATCCATTTTTGTAATTAAGGACTACTCTGTTGTCATCCCCTGGATTAATAACGCCACCAATAGGAGAAAAATCATTTAAGGCTTTTGCACAAACAAATACAGAAATATTTTTTTTCACCCAGATTTTTATAGATCTTTGATTTTTATTAATATGTATATTTTCAATATCACCAAGACCGGTGGTATAGCTAAGGGTATACCAAAGTTCTTGTCCACTTGAAACTTCAAACGGGTGCTGTCTTTCAATAATTATTTCCACTTGCTTATAATTAAAAGTAGCAACGCAGCTTGAATAAAATACAAGAAAAAATATGAAAAAAATTAATAAACAAACTTTATTCTTCATATCTCTCTTTATCTATTTTCTATTCATTTTGCATTATAAATTCAAAAATAGGGCAATAAAAAACTGCTGAAATATAAATCCCAACAGCTTTGTTAATATGATTATAAATATTTAATTTGTTGAATTAAATTTACCTAAGACTCTAAACATAGAGCATTTTTCTTTTAGTACCTTAACAACTTCATCAAAAGCTTCTTCTTGATTTAGAATATCTACTTCTACAAAAAATGAATATTCCCAAGGTTTTCCTAATATTGGTCTAGATTCTAATTTTTTCAAATTAAGACCATAATCACTTAACACTTTCAAAGCCTCAAAAAGAGATCCAGGTTTATGAGATACATTAAAAATCATAGCTGCTTTATTTGGTTTGCTTGCACTTAGAAAATTATTTGCATTTTCAACTCTAGAGATAATATAAAATCTAGTATAGTTACTTGGATGAGATTCAATACCAGCGGCTAAAACATTCATCTTATGATAAACAGCAGCAGGAGCTCCTGCAATAGCAGCTAAAGATTTATCATTTTGCTCTTTAATATACTTAACGGCACCTGCAGTATCATAAAATGGTAAAGCAGTAGCATTTGTGACTTCTTTTTTAAGATATTGAGCACATTGTGCTAAACCTTGAGGATGAGAGTATACTTTTTTAATATCTTCAATTTTTGCATCTGGCAACGCAATAAGGTTATGAATAATTCTAACATGTTGTTCGCCAATTACTAAAAGATCTGGATAACTAATTAAATTATCAATATTATCATTAAGAGTTCCACCTAAAGTATTCTCTACAGGAATCATACCATATAAGGCATCTCCTTTCATAACAGCTTCGAAAACGTCTTCAAAGGTTTCACAAGGTAAAACAGCTTTATCATCAAAGGTTTTTCTAACGGCTAATTCACTAAAAGCACCCCTTTCACCTTGGAACGCTATTTTGTCAGAACTCGAATAGACATTTTCTATATCAGTTAAACTTGATGGAATAGTTCTTGGTATTCTTTCTAAAGTTTTTCCGACTACAGTGGATAAAGACTGGACATCTCTCATCAACTTTTCAAATTGGGAAGGATATAAAGATTGAGGGCCATCACTTAAAGCATTTTCGGGTTTATTATGAACTTCCACCATTAAGCCATTTGCACCCGCTGCAACTAAGGCCAAAGACATTGGAGAAACCAAAGCTCTTATACCTGTTGCGTGACTGGGGTCCCCAATAACTGGTAAGTGTGTTAATTTTTGAACGATTGGAATTGCACTACAATCTAAAGTATTTCTAGTTGCTGTTTCAAAGGTTCTAATACCTCTTTCACAAAGAACAATTTGATCTGTTCCATTTGCCATTAAATATTCAGCTGCCATTAACCATTCTTCGATAGTTGCAGACAAACCTCTCTTAAGCAAAACAGGCATTTTTGTTTTTCCAACTTTTTTTAATAATTCAAAGTTTTGCATATTTCTTGCTCCAATTTGGAACATATCAATATATTTAGTCATCATTTCTACGTCAGCTGGAGAAACAACCTCTGTAGTTACAGGCATTCCATAAGTATCGCCTGCTTTTCTTAAATATTTTAGACCTTCTTCTCCTAAACCTTGGAAAGAATATGGAGATGTTCTTGGTTTAAATGCACCACCTCTTAATATAACAGCACCAGCTTCTCTAACTTGAGCAGCTATTGTCATTATTTGCTCTTCGGATTCAACTGCACAAGGTCCTGCCATAACTACAATTCTATGACCACCAATTTTAACATTACCAACTTGAACAATTGTATCTTCTTTTTTAAGTTCTCTTGAAGCAAGTTTATATGGTTTAGAAATGGGAACAACGGAAGAAACCCCTTCCATCTGTGCAACAATTCGATGGTCTATACTTGTTCTACCAACAGCACCAAGGACAGTTTCTTCTTGTCCCACGATTTCCTTAACCTTAAAGCCTTTTTGCTTTAGAAAATCTTTAATATCTTCTTTTTGGCTTGGTTTTATTTGTTTGTTTAATATTATAATCATGAAAAAACTTTATTCTCTATAATTAAAAAAATCAAGTAATAAAAAATAACTTTTATCTTGTTTAACAATTATTTATGTGTTAAAGAGTTATTATGAATGAAAAGTATTGGGACGACATATTTAGCAGTATGAAAAAAACAGTAGAAAGAGAAAGAGCTCCTCTTCCATCTGTTTCTGTTATTGCAATAAATACTAATAATAATCCTTTTTGTATTTTAGCTTCTACAATTATTTCTTTAAGAACAAAGGATAAAATAACTCTTGAAGCAAGTAATAGGTTATTTAGCCTAGTTACAAGTGCTAAAGAATTACTTGAAAGTGATAAAGAAAAGATTGAAAAAGCTATATATCCCTGTGCCTTTTATAAAAGGAAAACAGAAAGCTTATACAAAATTAGTCAAATATTAATAGAAAAATTCGAGGGTAAAGTACCTTCAACTTCTAAGCAATTATTAGAATTGCCTGGGGTTGGAATTAAAACAGCTAATTTAACTTTAAATTTAGCTTTTAACATCCAAGCTATTTGTGTTGACTGTCATGTCCACACAATAGCAAATAGGCTGGGATGGATTTGCACTAAAACAGCAGAAGAAAGTGAAAAGGAACTTCAAAAAGTAATGCCAAAAAAATATTGGATTGTTTTAAATGAACTATTAGTTTCTTATGGTCAAATTATCTGCACTCCAATTAGTCCTAAATGTAGCATTTGCAGAGAAAATAAGCATTGCCCTAAAATTGGTGTTATAAAATCTAGATAAATTATTAATCGAGAGTTTTGATAACTGAATATGCTACGACTTCGTATGGATGACTCTCTTTCATTGCTTTTACAACATCATTTATATATTTTTCTTCAACAACAAATTCAACTTTCCACTCCTCTTCTTTATGGATTTCTCCAACTTCACCCACAAAAGGATTCATCTTTTTTCCAGCTCTAAATTGCCCAATACCTTTACTTTGCCAACAACAATAATCATATCCGCCTATTTTTCCAGCTCCTGCTTCTAAAATAGCTGTTTTGACTTTTTCTAAATGTGTTGTTGGAATATACACTATTAAATAAAACATCTTGTAATTACTCCACTCTATTATTATATTATAGATATGATAAAAATGATTGTTTTTTTAGGCAACCCTGGTAAACAATATGAAAACACAAGGCATAATATTGGCTTTAGCTTGTGCGACTATATATATCATTATGCCACCTTTCAAAATAAATTCAATAGCCTTTTTGCAAATGAAAAAGGTATTAAAATATTAAAACCTCAAACATTTATGAATAATAGCGGACACTCTACTCAAGCTGCCATGAGTTATTTTTCCATAAACAGTGATGAAATACTTGTGGTTCACGACGATCTTGAACTTCCATTTGGAGAAGTTAAAGTTCAGCAAGGGGGAGGACTAAAAGGACACAATGGCTTAAAAAGTATAAAAAGCCACATTAAAAATGACAACTTTTTTAGATTACGCTTTGGGGTAGGAAGACCAAACCATAACAATGTATCTGCCTTTGTTTTATCAAATTTTGATATTGATGAAAGAGCAATTTTACCTATATATTTAGATAAAGCTTGTAAACTAATAGATAAAATAACATAATAAACTTATATTTTGCTTCTTTTTAATCATGTATTATTTTTCCATAATCTTAAAAAGGTTAATAAAAAAAGAAAAAATAGTATTATTTGAAAAGATAATTACACAAAGTATTATTTAACTACAAAAAACTATATGCTATACTTGATTTATCCAGGAGGAATTATGACTTCAAGAGATTTTAGAGTTTCTAACATTGTTAGAAGCGAAATAAAAGATTATTCAATCTTTTTTCAAACCGACAGCCCTATTAATTCATTTTACAAACAGGCTCAAGACTTGTCTTATAAATATAATACAAACACAAAAATTAATGACTATATTAGTGCTTCAAGGCTAAACGCTTGTGCTATATTACACGTACTTTATCAAAATTTAATTAGTCAATATTTACAAAATAATGATTCTAGCTTTTTTTCTCGTATGATTCCTTTGGTTTCAAAAAACAAATCAGTCAATAAAGTTCTAGCCTTTTATTCTAAAGAGTTTCCGTCCCCTTTACTTAGCTCTGATGAATTCTCAATGGACTATTATACAGAAGAAACTGCTAGAGGATTCTTTGTTCATCGTGTAATGACACATAATCCAGCTTTAATTAAAGCTGTAAGACCTTTAATATATAGAGATGAACTAAAATTCCCTCCAGCAACTAAAGCATTTTCTGCAATAATGGGAGAATTTGCTAATAAAAGTCCTAAAGTTGACGGTAGTGATGAAGATTTATTTTCATTTTTATTAACACCCGCTCTTTTACATCCCGATTCACTAACAAGCCAAATTTCCTTTATTTTAGAAGATTGGTCTCATTTATTATCTGATGAATTAAAAGTTAATTTAATCAAAGCTATTGATTTAACAAAAGAAGAAAACAAACCTGTTTTCTTTGATAATAATGGTGGTGGCAATGCTGAAACCTTTGTACCAGATTATTCAATGTTTGATAGTGATGTTGACGCTTTCACCGATGACAGGAACTGGATGCCAAATGTAGTAATGATAGCTAAAAGCACTTTGGTTTGGCTAGATCAATTATCAAAATATTATAAAAGAGATATTAAAACTTTAAATCAAATTCCAGATCAAGAACTTGATAATTTAAGACAAAGAGGGTTTAGTGCTCTTTGGTTAATAGGGCTTTGGCAAAGAAGTGATGCTAGTAAAAAAATTAAAAACCTTTGTGGCAATCCAGAAGCAGAAGCTTCAGCATATTCACTAAAAAATAATCAAATTTCAGAATCAATTGGTGGTTGGTCAGCCTTAGTTAACTTAAAAGAAAGATGTGAACAACGCGGTATTAGATTAGCCTCAGATATGGTTCCTAACCATACTGGAATAGATAGTGATTGGGTTATGGATAAACCTAATTTATTTGTTCAACAGTCTTATCCTCCTTTTCCTTCCTACT
>Ga0307990_1002226_pt1 | contig 15635 bp, 8 predicted proteins | sample EllFjometagen129_FD_203168 | JGI IMG/M metagenome (GOLD analysis project Ga0307990, IMG submission 203168) | Marine microbial communities from Ellis Fjord, Antarctic Ocean - #129 | ecosystem: Environmental > Aquatic > Marine > Unclassified | place: Southern Ocean | collected 2014-10-08
CACCAATAGTTGAATACATTGCTTCAGAGATTTGGGTTTGGTGTTGGGTCGCCAGCTCCATCCGGACGCGATGGTGGCACATGTCTCCCAAGGCCGTTCTCGTTCGAATCTGCCGATTCGTTGTTCCGGCGTGTCGAAATCGGCGCGTAATCCTATTCGATTATTAATTATGATATCGGGCTGGAGTTTACGTACAAGTCGAACTGATTCTTCCGGTACATTCTTCCAGAGGTACTGAGGGCTGTCCAGGCAGTCAAGCCACAGGATATCCACCTTGCCATAGTTGCTGCACAGTTCTTTGAGATGCTTGAGATACATCTCGCAGTATTTGTCATGTGTCGCTTCTGTGCCGAAATCACGGTCATACCAGTCACGCGGCGAGTAGTACCAGCCGAGTTTCAGTCCGTGTTTGTGGCAGGCTTCCGCTAACGCTTTAGCAATGTCCTTGCCGTAAGGTGTAGCCATGATATCGTAATCGGTTGCTTGACTGTCGAACAAGCAGAAGCTATCACAGTGCTTAACTGTCAACACAATATATTTCATACCTGCATTATGAGCCATACGCGCCCAGGCGTCGGCATCAAATCTTACAGGATTGAACTGCTTATAGAGGTTGTCATAAACCGGATCGGCTTTGTATTTTCCGTTGACGCCTGAGCCACCGTAGCGGAGCCGGCCCATCTTACTGCCTCTGCGCGACCAACTGATTTCAGTTCCAGGTATCGAACATGGCCCCCAGTGTACAAACAAACCGAACTTAAGCTCACGCCATGCATCAACGGTCTCTTTTCTTGCGTTCAGACTTGGGTCGCGCCAATCAGGTACAGCCACCTTATGCATTTTTTCAGCGTTCCCCTTGACTTCATATTCGATTACCGTTGCCACTGGGTCACGCTGTGAACGATCCATGACAACCTCGACACCTATAGGCCATCTGATCGACACGTTTCCTCCGGTGAGTGCCCGACAGGTCTTGTTCAAGATCGGCATCTCGGTGTTCGGAAATTGCATCAGATGCCCCGGCTGCCAGTTACGGATGAAGAGGTACACCTTGTTTTTTTTGGCCCTTGAAAATCCCCAGTCACCCGGTAGCAAGGGGCCCGGTACGGACTCCTTAATCAGTGGCGTAAACCGCTCCACCCATTGGGCATCAAAATATTGCGCAGCTTCTTCCTGATCGCCAGACTCGATCAAGCGAAGTGCCTTGTGCAAAGATTCTACATCCTTCCAGTTTTTCGAATCAGTTGAACTGACACTCTGGATTGTACTATCTATAACCACTGCCGCATCACCGGAATCGCCCTCAGCTTTGACGGGAACAACAGGTTGAAGTATCGCTCCACAGATTAACGCCTTGCCGCCGACAGATGTCAGCGTGACATCCACTGAGGGATCCTTGACTTCAATTGAATAGGATAATGCTGTGATTTGATATGTCTCGGTCGATTCCGTGGGCAGGTTGACTCTCTTGGCTGCATATCCGGGCTCGATCTTAATGTCAACAGCAGATACCGTTTTGTCACTGTTTCCTGCACTGGCGACCAATAGTGTTAGCTTGTATTTCCCTGGCTGAAGTATACTGGCAGGTGTAGTGACTTGAGGAAGCTTGCCCAGGGGTTCCCAGCCCATGATCGACTGCATTCTAAATGATACAGATTTGTTCAATTCAAGGCCGGATAGGCAAATTTCTTTCCAGTTTTTAGGGAAGTTGTCTGGATAGACAGGCATTGACTCTTTGGGGAGCGTGACAACCTGAGTACCTGTTTCTTTCTCGCCGAATGTTTGCCAGATGGTGTGGTTCGGCTCCAGATGAAATGTCAGCCAACCGAGTTCGTGCGCCATGGTTTCGTGCTGCGTTGGTCCAAAATTGTAGCGTACGTCAGACATACGTAACGCCTGTCGGATTTGTTCGTACCAGGGCCTCCAGCGCAGATTCATAGAAACGAACACACCCTTTTCTCCGGGTGTCATTCCGTCAATACTGCTGAATGTGGCATAGTCTTCTAAAATTGCTTCGGGATCACATGTTGACATCGCTTTCCGGGCGTCCTCGAGTGCTCCTTGTTTTATAGCCGTCAAGCATGTTTGTCTGACGGCCTCTGCCTTATGGAGATTAAGCATGAACGTTTCCAGGCCCTTGAAATAATTCACATAGTCTTTCGCCTGTTGGTTCGATCCCAGCTTGGATACGACTTCATCGAGCATGGCGAGGCGTTTCCTGATGCCTGGCTCTATGCGGGCAGGATCTGCGGCTTTGTCAATGAACCTGTATCCAGTTTCTCGTCCGACGTTCTGCCCATGATTCAGCCACTCGACCAGATAATCCCTCATCAGGGGGCCGGCTTGCACGCCGCATATTTTGCGACTGATATCAAGGCATGTTTCTTCCAAAGGACGATTGCGTGAGCCCTGCCAGAGTTGATCACCCAGAGAACTAAGACTCAAGTCCTGGGGCCGTGTGAGAAAATGGATCATTCCTGTTCCACGCAGGTTGGCACCTTCGATGCGTTCGCTCAGGTTTTCAGGCGGAGGGAAGGGGCGTCCGTAGTAGGCATAGTTGTCATCGCAGGACCAGAAAATTGGAATAAGGGATCTGCGTTTGCCCATGGCGCTGATCTTTTGATATAAGTCTGGTTTCTTGGGACTGAGACAGCTTCTCTGTGGATTTGACGACGTTAAATAAATAAGAGGGGTGTGAGTTCCACAGAAGTAATCTGCGGCATCGAGGAACGTAGTGAACCACGTTCCAATACAGATTTCTACATCATCGCGTTTCAGTTCCTTAACAGCTCGTTCGTAGGCTTTGACCAGTTTGCTCATCCCAAAAAAGCCCACAGAACGCCAATACTTTTCTGCAGCGGGATTGGCTGCCACAAGAGAATCATATTCCTTTTTCCATGATTCGGGCAGGTCTTCATGTTTTAGTCCCATCCAGGGTGTTGATTGAATACGACACCACAGAACGAGAGCGTCAATTTGAGGGTAGTCGCTCAATAAAGCCTGGACTTGTGTCTTGTAATAATTGAATCCTTCGGGTGTATCCGGATTTGCCAACCAGAATGAGCCGCCTTTCTGGTTCAGGAATCCGATTTTTGCAGCTTGTATTTCGAAACGATCCGATTCCGGCAGTGTTTTGATCATTTCCTGGGGATGGCTGTGATCCGTATCCACATCCAGGGCGAAGTAAAGATCCATACCACGATCCTCAGCGTGAGCGAACGCCCTATGCATCATGGTTTTCGTGGCAGTGATCCGTTGGGATTCAGGTGCCAGAGCCGCTTCGTTTCCGAATACACGCCCGTCATAGACTTGTCCTCCGGGCATGCGTCGGACATCATTGACATGCTGTGTCCGCCAATCGCGTCCCTGACTGGTGGTGGCCATGAACCCAATCGGTTTTTTGATGCCATTGAATTCGAATGTGAACATGGGATTGTTGGCATAGAGGTGGACCATGGTGGCATTGAATCCCAGTTTTTGAGATTGGGCATTCCATGTTTTCCAATCCTTGAGGTTCCAGCTCGTACAGGTGCTGAGAAAGTTGAACCAGTTGAAGCTGATCCGAGTGTTCACCAACGGATGATCGTCCAGTTTCCATACGTCAAAGTTAAATGGTTCTTTATGAGGTTCCGGTGCCACATCGGAATTCAGCGTGAATCCATAACCCAGCTTTTCCAATAAGCCATACACACCATACAATGTGCCAATTGAACTGTTCCCATAGATAATCCCTGTTTCCTTGCCTTTGATCACAGTGTGTCTAACCACATAAGCTTCCTCGTGATTCGCAGGTTTGTCGTCGAGATAGGTCAAAACGTTCGCACCGGTTTTGGTACTAACCACAAATATAGATGTTTCCTGCGCATTGGATCCCGCGTTGGACACCTTCCTAAACTCATTGCCCGGATAGAGTCGTGCCAGATAGGTCTGCAGTTCTTCTGCTGCCAGTTTCTCCGGACTCTCTGCATGCTCTGAAATGACAATATTGACAATAGCCCGAGCTGCACACAAACCATGATTAAGCGAGCATCCTAAAACGACAACAACCGAAAACACTTTAGACCAATACGACATGCTGCGCATCCCTTTCGAACTTTGTTTAAATAATAGGCTGTGAACGATCCTTATCTGTACTTCGTGCGAAACTCAGCCAGGGTCATGCCCTTTTCATGACGGAAGACCCGCGCTATGTGCTTGGGACCGGAGTAACCTAAGTCAATCGCAATCTTCTTGATGGAGAGATCCGTTTGAACTAGCATTTGCGCTACGCGTTCCATACGTGCCCTGGTGATTTCCTCGTGGATAGTACGCCCCAGGACTTTGTGGAAGCGATACTGAAGTGTGCGTAATGAAACGCTCACAGCATTTAAGACATCTGCCACGTTAATGGGTCTGGCGGAGTAGTCCCGTATGAAACGGATGGCTTGGGCCACCGCAGGATCTTCGATATGTATGATATCTGTGGACTGTCTGGATACAACATGTGTTGGAACAAGACTGATGGTTTGCTTGGGTTTCTTTTTCGTCTGGATCCACTCGTCAAGCAATTGAGCGGCTTGATAGCCACACTTTTCCGTGTTCAAAGCTATACTGGTCAGAAGCGGCGTATTAAGACTACACACCATTTCGTCATTGTCCACACCCATAATGCCAATCTCGTCGGGGATATTATATCCTGCGACCTTGCATGCCTCACACAGTTGGCGGGCACGATCATCATTACAGGCCATAATCCCAATGGGTTTTTGTAAGCCATGGAGCCAGTCAACCAGAAGAGAAAGCTCGTCTTCTGAGGTGTTCAATGTACTGTTTGATCCAGATCTGTAAACAAAGGTGTCGCATCCCACGTCAGAAACGCTTTGACAAAAGGCATGGCCGCGTTGTTTTGACCAGGGCATGGTTGGGTAGCCACAAAAACCAAAGGCATGGTAACCATGGTCGATAAGGTATTGGGCACCAGTTTTGCCGACTTCGTCACTGTCGGCCCGCAAAAGAGGTAGACGACTGAAACGTCGGTTGTTCGTAAAAGGTGAGACTATCGTGGGTATTTTCATTTTCAATATAGTATCGTTGTCTTCCGAACGACACTGTTCCCGCATAATGATGCCATCGGCCTCAAACGCCACCATTTGATCGAGTAGATCTTTATGCCGCTTCGGTTCTAAGTAGACATGGAGTGGGTGATAGACAACCCACGGTCCCTTTAGTTTGGTGTATTGGCAAATACCACGCAAAATACCACGCTCATAGGAACGCGCAGTCGAAATTAACAGAATTACCCTTGGGACCCGTCTCATGAAATTTAAAATAACACACTCTTAGAATCCAAGCCATGGATTAATGCCGGAAGTTTTTGCATTATTGAGACATGGGCAGAGGAAGTTTGAAGTATGAAGGGTGAACAACATGAGTTGTGTCTGTGATTGTACAGCTTTTGGGATTCTAACCAGAGGCCGGTATATGTTTTCTGCAGTCCGTAGGATTGATACCGGTTTCACGTTTGAATTGACGACTAAAGAAGCATACGTCTTTGTATCCGGTTAATTCGGCAATGCGGCCTATAGAATAGCTAGAGGCATGCAACAGGCCCTTGGCCGCTTCAATCCGGGCGTGTACAATGAAATCCTGGGGCGAGATCCCGCTGATTTGTTTGAACAGGCGGGAGAAGTGTCGACGTGTGCAATTGAGCTGCCCGGCCAGGTCTTCCACGCTATAGCATTTTTCCGGATGGGTGCGGATTTTGCGACATATTTCGTCGATAAGAACCGCCTGTTGGCGTTTATATCCATGCTGCTGGGCTTGCCGGTCTTGTTGACTGATTTCAGCCAGGCAGGCTGCAAGCCAGATGTTGGTCTGATCGGTTTGTGACGCATGCCATGATTTCTTCAGACGTTCGAGCAGGTGGATAAAAAACTCCAATTGTTGGATACGACGGTGAAGCCTGACATCGGGCGGATTCACCACATGCCCGTCCATGTCCAGATAATCAAAGTGAACTGCGACTACGACAAGTGGATCTTTGGGATTATGATGTGCTATATAGTGATTATCTCTGCGCAGAATAAAACAATCTCCGCTTGACAGGTTGAAGGTTGTTTGTGGTGTCTCCAGGGTTCCTGTTCCCTGTAATACCATCCACAGGTCATAATTCCAAGTACAGGGATTAACATACCCGGGCCACTCGGAACAGCCGCGTGTTTCCCAGGACCAATCCAGAGCACAGTAGAACCACCCAACACGACTGACATGTACATATTGTCCAATCATGTCCCTATAATACAACTAAATGTGTTCTTTGTCTATGGCATTGATTTCTGCTCTCAGCTAAAATAGGATCATGTTGATTGACTTGATATCTTCTGATGAATTGGGATTGCGACTAGATGCCAGTAATGAATACCACCCATAAAAGATGTGATTGAAACGATTTTGGCTCGTGAAGATCCCGGACAGTTTGCCTATATTCGTTCTCTGTTTGAGCAAATGAAACCCTACCGACATTGGTTCATTCTCTCTGCCAGTTGCAATACACCGACTAACACATCCGATGAGCAGATTCTGTGGTTCAAAGAGGCGTGGGATATGTTTAGATACTTGAATTAACTATTAGCATTTTCATTCAGTTTAAATTAGAAGAGTGTGATGAGCAAACTAAACAAAGGACTACAAGCACTGTTGCCCGGTATCTTCCTGATCGGATACAATATCGGGACGGGTAGCCTGACCGCGATGAGTAAGGCCGGGGCCAATTTTGGCATGGACTTGCTGTGGGCCGTGCTGCTGAGTTGCCTGATCACGTGGTATCTGATCAACTTTTTCAGCCGATTTACCATGGCCAGCGGCATGACAGCCATGGAGGCCTATGGCAAACACATTCATCCCCTCTACGCCTGGGTGCTCTGGACAGGCATGTCCATCATCATCCTTTCGGCGCTCATGGCCATGATCGGTCTTTTGGCGGATGTGGTGCTGGTGTGGTGTCAGGAGGTATGGTCTTTGCAGGCAAATCGTATCCTCGTGGGCATTGTGCTGGCCTTGCTCGTGTATGGTCTGATCCTGGTTGGCAATACCAAGCGGTTTGAAGCGATGCTGGGCATCATGGTTGCGTTCATGGGGGTTGCCTTTATCGGCTCAGCCATCTGGTTCTTCCCCGGCATAGGGCCTGTGCTGAAGGGTTTTGTCCCGAGCCTGCCCAGGGTTGCTGAGGGTAGTGACAACAGTGCCATGGTCATACTGGCCGGCATGGTCGGTACCACTGTGTCCGTGTTTGCCTTTTTGATTCGCAGTGGGCAGGTCAAGGACCACGGCTGGACCATGACTGAATGGAAACTGCAGAAGCGGGACGCCCTGGTGAGTGCCACGATGATGTTTGTCCTGAGTGCGGCAGTCATGTTGACGGCCGCATCGACCCTACATGCCAATGGGCAGAAAATGAATCATATCAAAGAGATGATTCCCATGCTCAAACCGTTGTTCGGGTCCGGAGCCCTGTTTGTCTTTGTGATTGGCATCTTGGCAGCTGGCATCTCGTCGCACCTGCCCAACATGATGGTGATTCCCTGGCTCAGCGACGACATGCGAGGTGTCCCTCGCAACACGCGTACCATGCCCAAGATCTTGGTGCTGGGCGCATTGACTGTGATAAGCATGGTCGGCGTTATGATGGACAGGCCTGTGTTCTTGCTGCTGCTCTCACAGGCAGGCATTTCCGTGGTCATGCCTTTGGCACTGTTGGGCTTGATGTATTTGTCGAGTCGCAAAGACATTTTGGGGCCACATCGTCCCAAGCCGATCGAGTGGGTCCTGCTGGGACTGATTGCCTGTTTCTGCCTGTTTATGAGTAGTCAAGCCATTCAGGGACTTATCAAGGACATTTCTTCATTGCTATAGGAATAACGTCCATGAAATTCAACAGAGAACAGTACATCAACCTCATGACATTTGGCGACATAAACCGTCAGATGTTTAGCGAGTTGTTTGGCCCCTTGATCGGACTCGATGCCGAATGGCGCACTCAGGGTGCGGCCGAGGACGAAATCAACATGATGGCATTTGACTGGGATTATGTCCCCTATGTGGAGTGCGGCGGCATCTGCACGGCGTTCAAGACCACACCTTCGCAGGTGATTGAGGAAGACGATGAGTATCGTATTGAACGGGATTTCCTTGGCAGGACCATGAAGCTCTGCAAGGCCACGGCAACCCTGCCGCTGCCCATGGACCATCCTGTGTCAGAGCCTTCAGATTGGGAAAGGGTCAAGCACTTCTTCACCTTTGACGAAGCACGTATCAATGACAGTGACATCGAGACCGCACTTGCATTGCAGAGGCAAGGCCATGTGGTGCGTGCAGAGATTCTCGGCGCCTGGGACATTGTCAGGGAACTGATGGGCGAGGAACAGGCCTGTGTGGGTTACTACTGTCAGCCCGAGCTGATGCATGACATTATGAACACGATTCGTGATACCAGTGTCAAGGTCCTGGAGCGTGTCACGAAAAAGATCCGGATCGATCAGTTGTTCGTACATGAGGACATGGCCGGTAAGGGAGGCCCTCTAATCGGCCCCAAACAGGTCACGGAGTTTGTCGCACCTTACTATCAAGCCTGCTGGGACCTGGTGTCGAGCCGTGGCACGCGCCTGTTCAATCAGGACAGCGACGGTTTCATGATGCCCGTCATGGAGGCCTTTCTGGCATGTGGCGTCAATGTCATGCATCCGTTCGAACCGGCTGCCGGTATGGACATCGTGGAAGTACGCAAGCAATACGGCAACAAGGTGGCCATGATTGGTGGGATTGACAAACATGTTCTGAGAGAGACAAAAGCAGATATCCGCCGTGAACTGGAATACAAGATGCAGCCCCTAATGCAGGCATCCAGCGGCATGATATTCGGGCTCGATCACCGCATTCCCAATGGCACGCCCCTGGAGAATTACCGGTACTATGTCAATCTTGGACGAGAGATGCTTGATTTACCGCCTCTGAGTGCAGGCAGTCAAGGATGGGGACGAATGGCGTTTTGATGTGGCCCAATATCTGCCTTGTTATATGCGCTCCAACATGCTAAAGTCACGTTGTACATCTGTATTTTGGATGAAAGGTTTAAGATTAATATGCTAAAAGAGACAATTTCAGCTATTAACGTGTTAAGGGGGATTCTGTCTTTTTCCGCTGTCTTTATGGCCATGACTGCTGTGATAAGCAGTGCCTCAGCGAATGAAGAATCGCTCTGTTCAGCACTGGACTGTCCCATCCTTTTTACCAAACGCGGCAAATTACCAGGGGATCCACATTTACGACACCTGTTACCAGAGGGTCCAGGCGGCGGCATTTACATCCTGGGAAACCCCTCTGAACTTCGAGCTCAGCGCAGACACAAAAATCGCCCGTACCGAACTTGGCTGCTTTGTGGACCGGTTAGAGCTTCCCTCCGGAGAGCATTACTACTGCGTCGTGTTTGACAACGAAAAAGAGCGAACCAAGCCTGTACGCGTAAGCGTTAATGTAGAACGCACACAGGTTGTGAAATAAATTCTATTCGTTGATGCAGGAATCCAGTAGTGTGGTTTGTGAGCTTGATTATCGCATTCCCAATGGCATTTTTCTGTAGAATAGCCGCTTCTGCATCAATCTTGGACGGGAGATGCTTGATTTGTCACATCTCAGTAAAGACAGTCAAGGATGGGCAGAATAGCCTTTTGATCGCTGTCTGGCCAATTCCACTGGATTGATGCCAAAAGAGTGTTCCCAAATCAAACACCCCTCAGTATAATGTCCTGACAGATCATATGATGACTCCATTGACAAAAGGAAAAACCATGAAAAAAAGTATGTGTCTGATATTGATTATGATGACAAACGTAAGCATCCTGTGGGCTCAAGGCCAAAAACCCTTCAAACTCACTGACGCGTGGCAGACGCAGATCAAGGCCCTGGCCCCTGATGCCGCCCGCGTGACGCCCGAGAAGCCACACAAGGTCCTGCTCTTTTCCGTATTTACCGGATTTAACCACTGGGTCATCCCTCACACGGATGCCGTGATAAAGATCCTGTCCGAAAAGACCGGTGTGTGCGAGGTGGTTCAGACCACGGACGTGACCTGGTTCACACCGGATCGACTCAAGGCCTTTGATGCAGTGATCCTCAACAACAACTGTTCAATCGGGCCCAAACGGGATCTGATCTACGATGTCCTGAAAAAGTCCGGTCTGCCTGAAACCCAGTGTGATGCCAAGGCCGCAGAGCTGGAGAAAAATCTGATTGACTATGTAGCGGCGGGCCACGGCTTGCTCTCTTTGCATGGCGCCATTGTCATGCAGAACAACTCCATGGCCTTTAGCGAGATGATGGGCGGCAGCTTTGACTATCACCCGGCCCAACAAAAGGTACGCCTGGAATTGGTCGATCCGACCCATCCCCTGGTCAAGGCCTTTGACGGCAAACCCTTTATCCACACGGACGAACCGTACCTATTCAAAAACGCCTACACCAAGCTCAATTTCCGGCCCCTGTTGTCCATGGACCTGTCAAAACTGACACCCCCCAGGGGCAAGACATTGAGTGGTATCCGCTACGTATCCTGGATTAAACGGCATGGTCAAGGCCGGGTCATGTACATCTCACCTTCGCATAACGCCCAGAGTTTCGAACAGCCGGCCTTGCTGCAGTTCTATCTGGACGGACTCCAGTATGTACTGGGTGATCTGGACTGTGACGATTCGCCCATCAAATAATGATCAACAGGGTGATGGGGTTCCCCAATGGGGGACTCCAGTCACTCGCCACTGATCACCGGCCTTGTGGGCAAAGCTGGCGAAGTGAATAGAAATTGGTTTAATATGTTGTGTGTTTGGCAGCGGCCCCGACCGTGCTGTGATGGCACGGATTTTCAGGCGAGAGGATTGTTGTTCTACAGGAAACAGACGAATCTCTTCGCAAGTGTTGAGACGGCCAAGAAGAGTAAGAGGCGATAGCAACTCCTGTCTTGGACATTGGATATTCCTTGTTGGCTGTTGGATATTGAAAAAAACACAGAGTTTTGTTCGTAGCGTGTTGATAAAACCTTGGCTGGCGTTGCCGCCTGTGCTGACACGTATGAGCAGACGAGAAGATCAAGAAGGAGTCATTGTGAAAAACACCAAAAAACTATTATCGATTTTGGCCGTGATGTTATGGGTGGGTATGGTCAGTGACGACTCCTTGGTTCGGGCTGCGGATTCCAGGGCGGGCAGCACCAGGGGCATTATCGATGTGACGGAACAGGCGCGTCCGGCAGGTGCCAAACAGCTCGTCGGCAAAACCGGTTACGATCTGGTGCCTGAGAGCGACGTCAAATGCCAGTGGATCTTCAAGGAGGGTGTATTGACGGCGTCGCCTGCGTGGGACAGCGTGATCACCCGGGAGTCGTACAGGGACTTTCGACTGCATGTGGAGTTTAACGTTAACCAGGTCCCCGGTGTGGATTCCGAAAAGAATGGCAATTCCGGGATTTATATTCAGCAGCGGTATGAGGTTCAGATCCTCAATTCATATGGTGTCTCTGAAGCCGATTACACGGCTTCGTATTGCGGTAGCCTCTATCGAATGAAGAAACCGGATAAGCGGGTCAACAAACCGGCTGGCCAGTGGCAGAGTTTTGATATTGCTTTCCGCGCTGCCCGTTTTGATGGGGACAAGAAGATCGAGAACGCACGCATCACGGTCTATCAGAACCAGCAGTTGATCCATGACGATGTGTCCATGCGGCGTCAGACAGGTGCCGGCAAGAAGGAAGGTCCCGATCCTCGACCGATCAAGCTTCAGGGGCACCATAATCAGGTGCGATTCCGAAACGTCTGGGTTCAAGCACTTCCGCTAGACAACAAGGTGGTTGCCACTGAAGGCAAACCCAACATCGTGGTGATCCTCGCCGATGACATGGGCATTGATTCTGTGGCTGCACTGAATGAAAAATGTGGCATCCCGACACCCCATCTGGATCGATTGCTAAAACAGGGCATGCATTTTACTGATGCACATTCGGGCTCGGCCGTGTGTTCACCCACACGCTATGGTCTCTTGACTGGCAGGTATTCGTGGCGAAGTCGTTTGAAACGAGGCATTGTGGGGCAGTGGGAACGTCCGCTGATTGAGAACGATCGATTGACATTGCCGGGCATGCTCAAGCAGGAAGGCTACAGCACGGCCTGTATTGGCAAGTGGCATCTGGGTTGGCACTGGCCCAAGAAGGAGGGCGGTTTTACCAACAAGCTCAAGGAGGTTGATTTCAGTAAACCAACAGGGGGTGGTCCCACCACCGCCGGCTTCGACCATTACTTTGGTGATGATGTGCCCAACTGGCCGCCCTTTGTGTGGATCGAAGATGACACAACCCAGGGCATTCCCGATACCCAGCTCACTTTTGCCAAGCACTATTACTCCAATAACGGTATTGGTGTGGAGGGCTGGACACTGGAACAGGTACTGCCCAAAATCACCGAGAAATCCGTGGCGTATATTAATAGCCATGCCTCCAGGAAAGAGCCGTTCTTTCTGTATTTCCCCATGACATCGCCGCACACGCCTATTGCCCCGTCAAAACAGTTCCTGGGCAAGAGCGGCATCAGTCCCTATGCGGACTTATTGATGCAAACCGATTGGTGTGTGGGCCAGGTCTTGAACGCCTTGAAGGCCAATAATGTGGCTGACAATACCGTGGTCATCTTCACTGGAGACAATGGCACATCTCCCAAATGCGACTTTGAGGGGCTCAGAGAGAAGAACACGGAGCTGCAAAATCACTGGCGGGGTATGAAGACCGATGGGTATGAAGGTGGGCATCGTGTGCCGTTTATTGTACGCTGGCCCGGCAAGATTCTGCCGGGTACAAAGTCAGATCAGACCATCTCTCTTGTGGATATCATGGCTACGTGCGCGGATGCGGCAGGCGTGACACTTCCGGACATTGCAGCAGAGGACAGTGTCAATCTGATGCCTACGTTGAGAGGAGAAAAGGTCGACGGGTTGCTTCACGAAGCGGTCATATGTCATTCCGTAGCCGGCGTGTTTGTGGTGCGTAAGGGTCACTGGAAACTCCAGTTCTCAGCGGGGTCTGGTGGCTGGAGTCTGCCAAAGGATAATGAAGCCATACAGCAGGGCCTTCCCAAGTGGCAGCTCTATAATCTTTCGACAGATCCCAAGGAAACAGAGAATCAGATCAACCATCATCCTGAGGTGGTCAGGGAGTTGACAGAGATACTGCGTGGCTTTATTGAAAAGGGTCGCTCCACACCTGGCGCACCCCAGAAAAATCATGGTGGTGCCATCTGGTGGAAGGGCTTGCCCTGGGGCAAGGGAGACGCTGCGCTGAAGTCTGAAGTCTGAGGTTTGAAGTGAGAAGTGAGAAAGCCAGTGGGCAGGGCGTGCGACTAAAGAGCAAGGGCTGAGGGATGAAACCTGAAAGCTGAGGGGGGAGATGCTGCGCTGAAGTCTGAGGTTAGAAGTGTGAAGTGAGAAAGCCAGTGGCCAGGGCGTAAGCTTCTTTCCAGTTTCAGGTTTCACCCTTCCGGGCCTTGAGCTGCTTTCTTACCAACAACTAACAACCAGTAACCAACAACCGCTGTGCAGCCGTTAGCAAACAGCCTTTTTTTGAGGATATAAGTGACAATGAATTGTGTGGATCCAACGGGAAAACCACAAATCCAAAGCCCCTGCTATCTTTGGTTCCTGTGGCTTGGCTCCCCATTTAGGCCAATGTAAGTACGGGCTCAAGGCTTTCGTCAATAGCCTTGAGTAACTGGCTGAATTTTTCAAAACTAGGTTTAGTTTTGCCTTTTTCGTAACGGCTGTACGCCGTTGGGGAGGAAGAGCCCATTTTTTGTGCTACGTCACGCACGGACAATCCTTTGTGTGCCCTTTGCTGTCTCAGAGCAGCTCCAAGAAGTAAGGCGTCGTTGTTTGATTTCACAAAAAACATAGAAGTCCCCGCGTGGATGTTCACCTTGAAACCGGGTTCATCAACCAGTCCTTCTACGGCATCTTCAACCATTTCGTATGCTTCTTTTTTGGTGCGGCCTTGAGTATAGATTAACAACATTGGAATCTCCACTGCCCACCAACGTCCAGATTTTTTAATATTCCCTTGAATCCTCATCACTTTGCCCCTTTGGCAGGATTTGCCCTTGCTAACTTTATTATGGACTTGGCTGTTTCCTCATTAATTTCTCGGTGCCTTGGCACCATATTTACGAGTTCACCGTTTGTCCACTTTTCGTATTTTTTGCCCTTGCCTGTATCCCACCAACCCAGGCTACTTAACATCTTCGTCACATCCACTTTCTTCATGTAAACTATTGTACACTTTTATGTGTACACGCCAACTGGAATAACTAGAAAAAAACAAAATAAGTTGAAAAACCAAAACCACGATAACCCATAAAATATTATAGGACAGGGTTTTAAGTCCAGCTTGAAAGTTTCATGTAGGGACCCATTAAGGTGCTGAGACAATTTTCCATCTCCAAAAGAACCTGAGCGAATCGGTTCTTGGATATCAATACCCATCGTTGAAAAAGGTAGCGGACACCGTTTCCTTCTCACACGCGGAGACGCTGCGCTGAGGTTTGAAATTTGAGGTGTGAAGTGAGAAAGCCAGTGGCCAGGGCGTGAGCCTTTTCACACCTCAAACCTCTCCCTTTACACTTCGGGCTTCCGGTTGGGCTTTTACCAACAACCAACAACCAAAAACCAAAAACCAAAAACCAAAAACTGCTTTTGCCGTCAGTCAATTTTCACATCCTGCCATGGTACCTGCGGCGTTTTATAGTAATTAATGCCCATATGCTCAAACCGTTTTTTCTGTTTACCAAGTCGTACTTTGTACTCATCCCAGGTATTTTCATTATCCGGAGACCAACCCAGTTCTGCGTAGCCTAGCAATCTCGGGAAGACCATAAACTCAATGTCATCTATTGTATTAATAGTCTCAGTCCACAAGGGCGCTTCGACGCCGATAATCTGCTCTTTCGGAATATCCGGGACAACGCCAGATAGCGTCCATTGATAGGCCGTCTGCACCCCGATATACCCCGCCCACTTTAATCCTAGCTCGCAATCAGGGGAATACTTCATATCCAGATACGCGCGGTATGCGGGAGACATCAGAATTTTGGCCTTTTTGCTCACGGCAAGCTTGGCATCTGCCGCCTCTTTCTTCCAGAACTGTGTCACGGTTTCTTTGCCGATGTCCCCTTTTGCAATGTCTGCCCAGCCCATCATTTTCTTGTCATGTGACTGCACAATCGTCTGAACCTTGTTGATAAACTGAGCAAATGACGTCTTCATGTTCTTTTTCGGAACCTCGTCCCCGCCTATGTGAATGTACTGGCCCGGCGTCATTGCGGCGACTTCCCGAATCACATCATCAATAAACTTATACGAGACTTCTTTGTCCATAGCAATACAACTGAAGCCCACCTCTATACCTGTATGGGGTGTCGCTGGCTTCGTGTTACCATTCAATTCAGGGTAGGCTACCAGTGCCGCATTGATGTGGCCAGGCATTTCAATTTCGGGCACAATAGTGATATAGCGGTCTTTCGCATACTGTACGATCTCTTTGTATTCTTTCTGCGTATAAAAACCGCCCTTTCCTC
>Ga0307990_1002228_pt1 | contig 15626 bp, 9 predicted proteins | sample EllFjometagen129_FD_203168 | JGI IMG/M metagenome (GOLD analysis project Ga0307990, IMG submission 203168) | Marine microbial communities from Ellis Fjord, Antarctic Ocean - #129 | ecosystem: Environmental > Aquatic > Marine > Unclassified | place: Southern Ocean | collected 2014-10-08
TATATCGTATCGAGAAAAATCAGGTCTGTTTTCTAGGAAAAAGCCTTTCCGGTAGTGCTTGAACGTATATGGCTTTGTGTTTTCACCCACAGATTCTGCGGAAGAGGCCATTTTATATAGGTTCGCACTGTGATTTATCCGTATACATCAGTGCAATCCGCGGTCGAAGATAATTCTTATTTGATTTTGCATGTATTAGAAATTCCTTAACTTATTGCCATTCCGGACTGACCCTTTCTGTGGGAAAAAAGTCGATAATCTAGACGATTATAAGATACTAAAGTATTTGTTTTATAGTGAATTCGGGGCTTCTGGATGGGCCCGGTTATTTGTCGAAAAATGTTTTTTTCTGATCTTATAAATCAATGAGACAGTGTGTATATGTAGACGCGGTGTCCTCACCGCGTTTCTTTGCGGGTGAGAATGCGGTGGGGACACCGCATCTACGTTTTTGTTTCTCGATAGAAACGGGAGACGAGGTTGATTAAGATTATGATTAAGAATCAAATAATCCATCACTCCGTTATTCCAACATTCCATCTCCCCTTAGAAGGCGCTATAGGCTCGCGAAAGGTCGTAGAGAGAATTGACCATGATACTTGGGGCGAAGGTGACGGTACAAGGTCGCCATGGCGGCCCTGTTGATTTAGTGGATGGAGGGGTTTTGGGGTGTCAGCGGGTTGTGCATAATTTGTTCAACCGGTCTGTTCCGCGATTTATTCATATTTTAACGGGCTGCATGCAGTTGATTAGATCTTTAACGTCTACGGTTGCGATGCCGGAATGGATGTCCGACATGGCGTAGGGAATGACCAGTTTGTTGTTGTGGATGAGGGCACCGCAGGTATAGACGACGTTGGGAACATAGCCCTCGCGCTCTTCCTCGTAAGGTGTGAGAAGCGGGTTTTCGAGTCGGGCAATGATTTTTTCCGGGTTTTCGAGATCGAGCAGCATGGCGCCGATGCAGTATTGGCGCATGGGGCCGACCCCGTGAGTAAGCACTAACCAACCCGCCTCGGTTTCCAGCGGTGATCCGCAGTTACCAATCTGGATAAATTCCCAGGGGCGCTCCGGCTCTTGAATAATGTTGGATTCCTGCCAGAAGTGCAGATGGTCAGAAAACATGATGTGGTTGTTTTCGCCATCCTGCCTCGAAAGCATGGCATAACGACCGTTTATTTTACGCGGGAATAGTGCCATGCCTTTGTTTTGAATCGCCTTCCCGTTGAGTGTGCTGATGTTGAAGGTAACGAAGTCCTGGGTCTCGATCAGTTGCGGCAGAATATTAAAACCGTTATATGCCGTGTAGGTGGCATAATAGATGACCGCCCCGGAGTTTTCCGTAAACCGTACGAAGCGGGCATCCTCGATCCCGCTGCTTTCACTTTCCTTAACGGGGAAGATCACTCGTTCGCAGAGAGGATACTCGGCGCGAAAGGTGGTTTCATAGTTGGACCGCGCCAGCCAGTCGATCAGTTTCAGTGTTTCAGACTGGTGTGCGCTGAGGGAGCTGTGTTCTTCCTGAAATCTAGCCAATATTTCTTTCAGAGCGTTGTAGGAAAACACGTTTGGTAACCGGTTAAACATCCAGGTTGTGGTTGTATTGCAGGCGTTCATCTCGTTGAGCTTCAATTCGAAAAGATGTCGGTCGTAGTTGGGGTCGAGGTGGAGCGAGGGCGTTTCGACATACGCACTGATGGGGTCGAAGAGAACCACGTTGTCTTTGTTGAGAATTCCACTCCGGAAGACGATGGAAGAAATGTGTCCTTCGCCGGTGGCTCGTAAACTGATGATAAAGCGAAGCTCATCTGGCTTCACTTCGTCTTGGTTCGGATGGAGGATGATTGAAGGATTGAACAAGGCGGCCGATTCGATTGAATATTCTTTGGTGAAATAAGCACCGATCAGTTGCTGTTTGGTTTCGCTCAATGGGGGTCCCATCGGCAGGTATTCCGTGATCAGATTAAAGTGGCGGCGGAAAATATCGGTGATATCGCGATGGCGTTCAGCAAAATCCAGCATCACTTGCTCGAGCAGATTCGATGCGGCATCTTCGGACAGTGTCATGACGCGTCGGATGACTCTTGCAATACGGCCCGGATTGCCTGGCAGATATCGCTGGGCAATGACGCGTCTGGGATCGCCCAGAATTTTTACTTTTTTACGTTTCACTTTTGGGTTCATGATGGATTCCTTATTGCGGTGGGCGAGGCGTTTCAAGGCAGAGTTGGACGAGATCGTCGATCTGCGCCGTGCCCGCGCACATAACGGTGTCCGCTCCGCCCCAGTAGATTTTTACGGTACCGTCGTCTTCTGGAACGGCCCCGCAGGTAAAGACGACGTTGGGTACATATCCGCTGACTTCCCACGGATCTTCCGGTTGTAGAATCCAACGATCGGAGACGCCGATGATTATGGATGGATCGGCAAGATCGTGCAGTGCCACGCCGAGGCGATACACCGCGCCCGCCATGGTTTGGAAGACGCCGTGATAGATATGCAGCCAGCCTTCGCTGGTTTTGAACGGAACGGCGCCGGGACCAATTTTCATTTCGTCCCAGTGATACGGCATGGGCTTCATGAGCATTTTGGAATCTCCCCAGTGGATTAAGTCGGGGGAATAGGAAATCCAGATCGACCAGGGGGTGATTTCGGAGTGCGGCCGGTCGAGCCGCACATAGCGCCCGTCGAATTTTTGCGGAAAGATGACCACGTTGCGCAGATCGGCCTGAGTGATCAGCGCCACGCGCTCAACGGAACTAAAATCTTTTGTGCGGGCGAGGGCGATCCGGACGCCGTGGCTGGAATAGGCGCTATAGGTCAACAGGTATTCCCCCTCGATGGGCGTAATACGCAGATCCTCTACGCCGAAGGCCTCGTATTCTGCGAACACGCCCTCGGTCGCCGGCACGAGGAAGGGTTCGGGATCGACTGTGAACGAAAACCCATCTTTGCTTTCGGCTTTGCCGATGATCGAGCGCCCGTTGAGGGTATGTGACCTGAAAAGCATAATATAGCGGCCGTCGTGTTTGACGACGCCGGCATTGTGAACCGTTCCGACCGGATAAGGGACATCGTCCCGCGTAAGAATCGGGTTTCCCTTGTAGCGTTGAATCAATGGGCGTTCCTGATTAATTTTCATTTTTCAACCTCCGTTTTCTTTTCGCCGACCGGCGGGGATTCAAGCAACTTCCGATAGACTTTAATGTACTCATCAGCCATACGACCGACAGTAAATTTTTGTTCCACTACGTTGCGGCATCGCGATCGATCGATCTCTTGTATCCGGTTAACGCACTCAATGGACTCGTTGCAATTGTTCACCAGAAAGCCGTTTTCCCCCGGATGGATCAGTTCCGGCATACTGCCGCGGTTGAAGGCAATCGTGGGAGTCCCGCAAGCCATGGCCTCAATGATGGATAACCCGAAAGGTTCGTCAAAATGGATGGGATGTAACAATGCGGACGCCCCTCCCAGCAATTGGTTCCGACGGATGGGTCCGACATTGCCGACGTAGCTTACCTGGACGTTGTCGAGATGGGGCTCAACATGTTGTCGATAGTACGCTTCGTCCTGGATGATACCTGCGAGAATCAGCTTTTTATTGCTTTTTTTGGCAATCTCGATGGCTTCCCTGGCTCCTTTGTCGGGATGGATGCGACCGAAAAAAAGCAGGTAATCTTCAGGGTTGGGCTGAAAGTCAAATTGATGCAAATCGATGCCGTGATGGATGGTTCCGATGTAGTCCAGTTCCGGGGAGCGATCGGCGTCGCTGATAGACACATAGGCCGCCCGCCGGTTGTATTTTTTATAGACCGGCAAAATGCCGGACGATGAAAATCCGTGGATGGTGGTGATGACCGGAGTTTTCACTAAGCCAGAATAGGTGAGCGGTAAGAAATCAAAATGATTGTGAATCAGATCAAAATCTCCCGCCCGTTCAAAGACCTCTGAAATATGCAGACTTTCCCACACCTTGGGGATGATGTCGTGATCTTCTTCGTAGCCTTGCGCACAAACCGCATGTAGTTTCCCGCGGGTTTTGGAATCCCCGGTGGCAAATAGAGTGACCTCGACGCCGCGATCAATCAGCGCCTCCGTGAGGAGCGAAACCACGCTTTCCCACGGGCCATAATGACGAGGGGGCGTGCGCCAGGCAATCGGGGCGAGCATTGCAATACGCATCAGATTATCTCCTTTTCTCTGTACGATCTTCTTGGATGGTGTTTTCAGCCAATCGGAGTTCAAGCAGGGCGTGGAGAAAAGCCAGGGTGGACTCGGCTCCCTGGTTTTCGTTCTGACGATCGGGGTGAAGTCCGTCGCGGCATCCGCCGGTTGTCGGGTCGTACAGGGACAGGTTCAGGTCGTTGCGCCCAAGGAACCATTCGAAAGAGCATCGCGCTTCCTTCATCCAGCATTCTTCTCCGGTGCAACGATAGGCTTCGAGGCAGGCGGAAACCATTCCTTGCGCCTCCAACGGCTGTTGATCAAATCGAGCCCGTTTTCCGCCCCGTATGTAGAAGCCGTTGGAGCCAATGGGTACGAAATGGTTTTTCGGTGAGTCGGCCCGTTGCTGGTCCGCAAGCCATTTGAGCGATTCTAATCCAATTTCAGTCATGGGGTTGCTGGGGATCCATTGCCCGCACATCAGCATGGCATGCGGGAGTACGGCGTTGGAATAGGTCAACCGATTTTCATACCAACACCAGTCATCGGAGCGGTTTTTTTGATATAACCCAAGGAGGCGGTCAGCTAGTTCATTGCGGACCTGATTGACCAGCCGGTCGCCTTCGAAGCGCCGCAGGTATTCGTGAATGCCCAGTAAGGCGAAGGCCCATGCGCGCGGGTAAGTGGTATCGAGTATGGCGGGCAGGGCTTGTTCGAATAACTGACTGGCGATGCCTCGTAGAGAAGGTGAAAGGGAGCAGCCCAGCACAGTTCCCAGCGCCCACAAGGTGCGTCCATGGCTGTCTTCGGATCCGCTCTTTTCCAGCCAGTTGCGCTGATAGTCCATGAAGTTGCGGAAGCGTCCCGTTTTTTTATTGAAGGCATAATGGATAAAGGCGAGATAACGGGTAGCCAGTCCGAATGCATGTCCATCGCCCAATTCCAGCTCTGTCAAAAGCTTGCTGACAATCAATGCCCGGGCATTGTCGTCGATGCTGTAGCCCTCATGATAGTTGGGTACTGTGAATTTGGCATGCTGGATCATGCCGGTGTCGTCTGTCATGTGCCGCAAATGGTCGAGCTTGAGGAGCGGGAGCTCTCCGGGGCGTCGAGCGAGGGGCTTGACCACAAAATCGGTCGGCATGGCGTACCGGTGTTCGGCGTGCGCCTGCTCAAAACTTTGCATATACTTTTTCGCTACGTTCGGCCAGATCATGTCCCGGCCCAGCAAATAGGCTTTTTCCCGCATGGCATGCCGCTGGGTCTCATTATCCAGCAAATTGATCACTGCGTCGGCTAATGCGGTTGGATCGCTGAATGGAAACAAGACGCCGCGCCCGTCCGCCAGAAGTTCCTGCGCATACCAGTAAGGCGTTGAAACAATCGCCTTGCCCGCCCCGACGGTGTAGGCCAGCGTCCCCGATGAAATTTGCGCTTCGTTAAGGTAGGGCGTGATATAAAGATCTGCGATCCCGATAAATTTGACCAGTTCCTCCAGCGAGACAAAGCTGTCGTGGAAGATCACGTTCCCGTCCACGCCCAATTCCTGGGCGAGCCGTTGTAAGTAAAGCCGATAGGATTCGCCATCCTGTTGGAGTACATGGGGATGAGTGGCTCCGATAATCATATAGACCACGTCGGGATGCCGTTTCACAATTTCTGGCAGGGCCGAAATAACTGTTTCGATTCCCTTGTTGGGCGAAAGAAGCCCAAAGCTGAGCAGAACCATCTTCCCCTCCACCCCGAACAGATCTTTTTGAAAATTGGGATCAACAAAGGGAATATCGGGTACTCCGTGTGGAATTAGATCTATCTTTTCCCGGGGAACGCCGTAGGTATTCTGCAAAAAATCAGCCCCGTGACGGCTGATCGATACTAAGCGGTCCGAAAGTCCGGCCACTTTTTTTAATACCCGCTTTTGTTCGGGAGTGGGGTCCTTCAAAATCGTATGCAGTGTCGTGATGATCGGCATGCGTAATTCGTGCATCAGTGCCAGAATATGACTGCCCGAGGGTCCGCCAAAAATGCCGTACTCGTGTTGAATGCAAACGGCGTCGACGTTGTTGATATTGAGAAAGTCGGCGGCACGCCGATAGGAATCGATATCTTTTTCCAATAATTCAAATCGAACGCGGGGCGGGTAGTTATAGCCGGATTCGATATCATTAACGGGAATGGCGAAGCAGGTCGTGGTGGGGCATTCGGTTGCGATGGCTTCACACAGATCGGTTGTGAAGGTTGCAATGCCGCATTTTCGAGGAAGATAGTTTCCCACAAAAGCAATGCGATTTATTGGAGAGGGTGTTAAGGGTTTTCTTGTCTTCATGCGTCTTTCCCGTTTTAAAGCTTTTCGAATCTTTCGTTTGCTTTGGGAGGATCGATGCGAGTTCTGTGGATATCGTTCCTCCCATTTTGAGGTACGATCAAGAATGCTGCTTCCCGAACAGAATCTCATTAAATCACTGAGATGTAAATGTCCGGTACCCATTCTATTATTTCGTCAGGGAAATTCTTTAAAACATCTGTGGCGCAGATGCTTTTTCGCAGGTTGCAATTTTGCCGACCAAGAGTTTCCCAATACTGGGAAAAACGGCGGTTGAAAGGTCTTTGATCGTTCCGGTCCTGCAATTTCCCATTGAGCCTGCGGTCTAAATCCTTTTGTCGCGATTTACCGGGTTCCAAATACTTTTTTCAGGAGAGCCGTGGTTTGTTTTAACGGATCTTCCCGGATCGCTTTTTCTTTTTGCGCCATGTAGTAGAAAATTCCATCCATTGCCTTTTGAACTACATGATCGGTCAGGTCGGCTTGTACATCCGGCACAAATGGAATCGCCTTGTATTTACCCATCACGTTATCAAACGCTTGCACGGCGCCAACCTGAGCGAGGCTGGCACCGACAATCGGAGCCATTTCTTTCGCCAGTTTTGGCGACATTTTCCCCTTAAAATACTGCGTGGCCGAATCGTTGGGGCCTTTGTAGATGGCAAGGATGTCCTCGAAGGTCATCTCTTGAATGGAATCGGAGAAGAGTTTCTTTGCTTTGGGGGCTGCCGCCTCTGCGGCGCGGTTGAGTTTCATCTCGAGGGTGTCGACCGGGCCGGACAGCCCAACTTTGGACAGCATCGTTTTTACTTTTTTTAAACTGTCCGGAAGCGGGATGTGAATGGCGGGGTCGCTATTGAAGCCGTCGGGTTTTCCCAATTGCTGGGTCACCTGTTCCGACCCCATGCGCAACGCCTCTTTGAAGGCCGCGCCAATTTCGTTATTGCTGGGGTTTTCGGAGGAACCTCCGGTCAGTGCTTTAAGCATTCCGGTTCCTTTTTTAAACCAGCCCGCCTCGACGGGGAGTCCGGCAGAAAATGAAAAAAGAATCACACTCAGGACAGCCAGCGTTTTGATTTTCATGACCCACGTTTATCAGGCCAAGCGTTTAAACACAAGCTTGTGTCCGGGGAGGGTTTTCCAAAAGTGCAGCGATAGAGTTTTTTACCGCAGGGTTAATAACGAATTAGACATTCCCCCTCGGAATGTACGCATGGGCTCCTGGACACCGATTTTTTTTAACTGCCGGATGGAAGGTGATGAGGCTCACGGCAGGGTTGATCGGTAGGTGAATGGATCGAAGGGGGTTGACGGGTTGAGTCTGTTTACCTCTTTGGTGGGATCTGTTTTATGAGATTATTGTGCTAATAAACGGCAAAATAATGAAGGCGGTTTTGCTTTTGATGTAGGAGACTCTGCGGGTGTAGGACTCGCGTAGATTCGGGATGACGAGGATTTTTCGTAGCGTGACGGATCAAAAAAGATAATTTGGAAAAGAGGCTGATGATGAGAAAAGTGATGTTGTGTTTGTGGGTTGTGGTTGCTGCCGCATTTTCGGTTCCGGCTGAAACTTTTCCGTATCAGGACTCGACGGTTCCATTGGAAGAACGGGTACGGGATTTAGTTGGGCGGATGACCCTTGATGAAAAAGTGGAGTGGGTGACCGGTTTCAACGATACGCATATGGGGCTTACGGGCTCGCTGGGTATTGAGCGTTTGGGTCTTCCGAATTTTAGAATCGTGCATGGTCCCTATATGTTTAAAGGGAGTTATGCGGTGGGTGAGTATTTAACGGCCGGTACGTATTTCCCTGTGTCGATCGCGCAAGCAAGTACCTGGGATATTAATCAGGTTGAGCTGATGAATGCCGCGCTGGGCGCCGAAATGAAAACGCTCGGTGCTCATGCCAATGCCGGGCCGGCGATGTGTATCATTCGAGATCCGCGCGGTGGACGCAGTTTCGAATATTTTACGGAAGATCCTTATTTGAATGGTCAAATTGCCGCTGCTTATACCCGGGGGCTTCAAAGCCAAAAGGTGATGGCTAATTTGAAGCATTTTGCCTGCAATAATCAGGAGTTCAACCGACATCGTTTGAATGTAAAGGTCAGTGAGCGCGCTTTACGTGAGGTGTATCTGGCCGGATTTAAAACGGCCATTCAGGAAGGCGGGGCCTGGAGCGTTATGGGTGCGTACAACAAAATTAATGGGGTGTACTCCTGTGAGAACCCTTTCCTTCTAACAAAGGTTCTTCGCGACGATTGGGGCTTTAAGGGATTTGTGCTGTCGGACTGGTCCGGCACCCATTCAACGGCACCTTCCGCCAATGCCGGATTGGATTTGGAAATGCCGAGAGAAGACTGGTATGGAAAAAAATTGCTCGAAGCGGTTCATGATGGAGAGGTTTCGGAAGAAACGGTTACCCAGATGGCAGCTAATTTGTTGCGTGGATCGATCTGGGCCGGGGTGCTGGACCATAAGGCGTCTCTCGATAAGTCGATTCTTCGCTCTCCGAAGCATTTGAAAATCGCTCGCGAAACCTCTGTAAAATCGATGGTGCTGTTAAAGAACAACAACAATGTTCTGCCGTTCGACCGGTCGAAAATTAAGAAGGTCGCGGTGATTGGACCGAGCGGAAGTCTTGGGCCGCACTATTTTGACGGGGGTTACAATACACGGATCATGCAGGGCGGAGGCAGTGCGTTTATGGATGTGGACTCGGAAGAGCTCATTACGCCGATCCGCGGCGTTCAGGCCAATGCCGGCGCGGGTATCGACGTCATTTATGCGCCGGGTTGTTATGCGGAAACTGGTTGCGGAACCGTTCCTGCAAAATATTTGCGGACCCCGGATGGGAAAGACGAGGGGTTGCTGGCCTCCTATTATAACAATGATCATTTCGCCGGCGAAGTCGTGAAGACCGAGGTCGATACGAAGCTATCGCATGAGTGGAGGGGAGACATCCCGATTCCGGAGCCGACTCGCAATAATGATGATAAGGTCCGTTTCTCTGTAATTTGGACGGGTACGTTGCATCCGCCGGAAACGAGAACCTATACCTTCTCTCTGAAAAACTTTTCCGGAAATGCCGAGTTATTTATCAACGGAAAACAGATTGTGGCGAACCTGAAGGGCAATCGGCTCGACTTTAATCAGATGGCGGCTGTCAATTTGAAGGCCGGTGAGGTCTATGACGTGAAAGTGAAATACGCCAAAACAAGCGGCATGGCGGATGTTCGTTTTCAGTGGGATTATGAAAATGTGAAGTGGATGAAAGAGGCCGTGGCACTGGCCAAGGACTCTGATGCCGTGCTGCTCACGGTCGGCTTAACCGGTGATATGGGAGAAACCGAAGCCGGTGACCGCAAACATCTGCGTCTGTTCCCGGCGCAGGAAAAGTTGATTAATGCGGTGGGTAACGTGAATCCCAACACGGCGGTTGCGATCATCGCCGGAAGCGCCATTGATACGCGCAACTGGATGGAGAGCGTTCCATCGATCCTGATGGCGTGGTACCCCGGGCAGGAAGGTGGAAATGCCATTGCCGATGTGATTTTCGGTGATGCGGCTCCGGGAGGACGCCTGCCGATCACCTTCCCGAAATCAGTGGATCAATATCCGGAAGATTTTCATGTGAGAGGAAATGAGATTGATTACAAGGAAGGTGTGTTTGTCGGGTATCGTTATTTCGATAAGCACCATTTGGAGCCGTTATTCCCGTTCGGGTACGGCTTGACCTACACCACCTTTGACTACAGTGATTTGAAGGTGACGCCCCACGACCGTGATGTTTGTGTTGAGGTGGCAGTGAAGAATACCGGGGCGCGAGTCGGTGAAGAGGTGGTGCAGTTGTATGTTCGTGACGTTGAATCCAGTGTAGAGCGGCCAGAGAAAGAGCTCAAAGGGTTTAAGAAAGTCAGCTTGAAACCCGGCGAAACCCAAACTGTCACGTTCGATCTCACGGACAGTGCGTTTGCTTTTTGGAGTGATGTTCAGAAAGCCTGGACCGTAGAGACCGGCCAATTTGAGATTCGGGTCGGGTCTTCTTCCGAGTCATTGCCATTGAGGAAGACGGTCATGCGTTAAATCGATTCTACAAGGCCATGGGCCGGTGTCCGTCCTGTTATTTGCCACTACGTTATGTTTCGTTGCTGAGGGCATACACCAGGCTAGCTCGCAAACTCGGTTTATCCTTTTCCAAGGATTGGAAACGCGGTTGGGACACCGCGGTTGCGTTTTCCAATCCTTGGAACTTTCCGCGTGTTTTGTGTATTCCGTGGTGAAGATTCTTCCAACCATTTGGACGTTTCTTTGTGGTCGCGATCCGTGATCGCGGATTAGGCGAGGTCACGGCCCTCGTCCTACAAAACTGCGCTGAACTAAATTGGTTTGGGAATGATGTCTTCGACGGACCGGAACCTCTAATGGGCGACCCCTGACGCTATATCATCAATGATATATTTTACCCAAAAAAAGCCATCGTAGCGTCATTTTTATATTATATATGATATAGTAATCTTATAGTTGATGCGCTATAAAAAAATGGTAGAAGAGGCGATGCGTGGTCATTTCGCTTCCATTTTTTGCAGCACGAGATTCGATGCGGCTCCGCGGGTTTCGCACATCAACTTTTCTAAAATATGCTCTACGTGCTTGCGGATTGTGCTGGGACTAATCCCTAGAATCATCGCGACCGCACTGTTTTGTTTGCCTTGTGAAACCCACAACATGACTTCCGCTTCGCGCTTCGTTAAACCCATCTCCCGCAGTATCGCTTGAAAATCTTTCTCAATCGATTCGGCGCAAAGGATTAAGAAGCCCGTTGGGGTTCGTAATAAACGTAACGAAAGCGCGCGGCCCGGGCCTCTGACAATCAGTTTTTCTGCGGAGGCTCCTTTGAGTCGTTCCTGTTGGAACCAACGCTCAACGGCATCGGGAAGACAGTGCGTGATCTGTTGTTTTTCGGTGGGGTAATATTTCTGAAAGAACTCAACTACCGTCGGAGACAGCTTGCTATAGCGTCCTTGTTTCGACACCACCACGGCATGTTCGGGGGTCTGTTCAAGCAGGCCCTGTCGTTGTAGGTTATAGATATCGTATGCGGGCGAGAGGTGGGGTGCGATCAGGTTTAGAAAATGATACGAGTCCTGCTCCAGTGGCATCTTATCGCAAAAGGTAAAACTTACGCATTTTGAACCGACATAAAACCGCATGCTGGTATCGTGCACTAGGCCGAGTTTTCGATGAACTTCATTGTAAAGCGTGGTTTTTTTCCATTCCTTTTCCGGTAGCAAATCAATTGTGCCCACCACGGGTCCCATGCTGTTTTTGCAGCAAACCTCCAATCGGGGATGGGACCGCACCAACTTTTCTATTTCCGACAGATTGGCAACGCTCGTGCCTTCGCGATTGCGAAGCACCTTCATGTCCAATGCTTTCGCTCTCAGGTCCACCATCGAATATCCAGACATCAGAAAGGGAATATGTCCCTTCATCAGGTGTAAGACGTGCTCAAAAAAATCAGCCTCATGAGGCATGTCATACATCTGAAGAAGCACCTCAGAAATTACATTTCCATTCACTGCCGTCATGTTCGTTTCATCCCTTTAAGCATTATGTTTCTAGTGTAGGCGTAATCGGGTTTGATCACAAGCTCCGCCGAGTTCTGCTTCAACAGGGACGATCTAAACGATAAGCTCCCCTTTTTTTGTGGCGGGGCCTCTCTCGGATCCAGCAGTATGAAAAATACGCCGTTCGGCGTATATGAAGTTTCTCAGCGATCAATAAGAATGATGCCACGTTTATTAACCACCAGAATGGAAATTAACGTGTGAGGAAAAACTAACAAAGATAAAAGGAACCCGGATGAGAAAGTTTGTTGTGAGTTTTATGTTGGTAACACTGATTGGTTCAGTCGCACACGCAAAACAGATGTATTATACATTTTCCGGCAGCGGGAACGGTTCGTTGGCAGGGCAGGCGTTTGATACGTTGGATTTTTCGATAGCCTTTCAAGCTGAGACGACGGGTGGTAACATAGCTGATGTTTCGATCAGTCTTTTCGGAAAAGGGAGTTATCAATTTGAGGCGTCTAAGATAAACACGTTTTATATTGATTCTGACGGAAGTGCTCGCGCGGCTGGGGTCGGTTATGACGGCCATAACGATATCTTTGATGTTTTTTTCCCTAAGGAAGAGTATGCGGAATGGGATAAGGAGTCGGATGTATTTTATGAGGGGGATGGGGTGCTTATGCAGTGGAATGCAGGCATCACGGTGACGGACGCGGCCAATAAAGCGTATGTGTTGGATTTTAATGATACATCAAACCCCGGTTCTTTCAGTGCATCATCAACGGTCCCGGAACCAGCGACGGTGGGGCTTCTTGCTGTGGTTGGCGCGGGTCTTCTGTTTTTCCGCAGGAGATTTATGAGCTAGTGGAGTGCGGTTTAGATCACATTGTTTGAGTCAGGTCTGAATGGCATGGGATTAAGCCGGTTTCCGAGGAAAGGATTCCATCTGCAACGCCATGGGATTGGTTAATTCTCGTCCTGCTTATCTCCCCAGCGCCCCGGTCTTCCGGGGCGTTTTGTTTTTCCAACCTTCGGAAGATCCTAGTGCGGCAAAGCCGTAACTAAAAAGTTTTGACCGCGAAAAAGCGCGAAAGGATCGCGCTGAAAGCGCAGCGATAAATAATTTTGCGAAGCAAAATAGTGACGGATGGAACGGTTCAAAGAGAGACCGACTAAAAGGGTGCATAGAATCCGTTTCGCGTAAATTTAGCTTGTTTCGCGGGCAGAAAAAAATAGCCCCTGTTTAGTTTATGTTGAGCAAGAGATTGCAAAAAAGATTAAAGATACGACTGTTTGTTTGCCGTAGTCATGGCGACGGCGGATTGTGGTAAAAGTTCCAGACTTTGGAAATGCGGCGGGACATCGCGTCTCTTAGAAGGACGTGGTCGCCTCTGTTCGGGCGTTCTCTCGGATCCAAAGCATGAAAAATACGTCATTCGGCGTATATGAAAACCTTCCACGATGAATGTATCCTCATTTAATAATAAAACACCATGGAATGAGCACTGAGAGGGAATCTCCCAATGAAAAAGCAGATTATAATAACGATCATCTCAATGTTGGGCGTGGCCATCGCATCCGCCGATGTCGCCTATACGGATTACAGTGCAGATCCGCTGACATACGAAATGGGAACGAGTGGCACGGGTTCTTTGTTTGTGTTGGAGTTGCCAGGGGTAGCAAAACTCGAGGGGTACAGTACTACTGATCGTGGTCTAAACTTTTTTCAGACATTTGCTGGGGCTGGTGTTGTGGACTTTGGGCGACATCTTAACGGGTCATTTTATTATTTCAACTCTGCGGCAGAGGGGGAAACGTGGAGCAGTGGTTCGGCAGTATCCATTGGTGGTTGGGGGAATATTGCATCGATAAGTCAAACGACTGGAGAGGTGCTCGATCCTCGTGCGGATCCGACCTACATCCTGTTTAGATTTGAGGATACAACGGATGGTAATATGCAGAAATACGGATACTATAAAACCTCTACCGAGGTGTCCGGATCCGGCGTTGATTCGGTTCTGATTTGGAAGATTTACGGATATGGTTACGAAACAGAAGCTGGCACTGAGATTGCCATGGGTGCGGTTCCTGAACCGGCGACGATGGGGCTTCTTGGTGTGGTTGGTGCGGGCATTCTGTTTTTCCGCCGGAGATTTATGAGCTAGCGGATTACGGTTCATTTTTCCAATGTTTGGAAAGGTTGGGTGCAGGCTCAGCCTGCCTAGATTCGCTCTGGCGTTTCGATGCTTAGAAAAATGTAGACGCGGTGCCCCCCCCCCCGCGTTCAATCCAGATTAATGGCGTATGATTTGGGTGGAACGTGAGCTCTCAAGTTCCCTCGGAACTTCGGGGTGAGCGCGTTTCCTCTTGCTGCGGACAAGTAATACCGAATCAATTTGATTTGTATTGATTGGAGTCCTAAAAAGATTTTCTACCACCCGGTGAACCGTTCCCTGAAGGTCACTATTTTAGGATACTAAAATTATCTGCGCTACGCTCCGCGCTAGAGGAACCTCCGAGGGAGTCCGAGGGGAGGTTTGTACGTCAGATGGAATGACCGGTGCCCCTGTATTTGGGGTAGCCCTGTTAACATAGGCCTTGATTTGATGCAGAGAGCTTAAGTGAAAATGGCCGCCTGGGGAATCGGGTTAAGTGCGTTCGGTTATTCCACGGGGCAGGCTTTCATTTCAGCTCTCTGTTCCAAATCTATTCCGTTTATTGCTGGATGTTCTCTGTCCTACTCCGAAGTTTGCTCTAGCGAAGCGGGTGGTGAAAAAATACTTGTCACGTTAATTTCGTATAAAGCGTGCCCGGCTTGTCCGTCGACGCGAAGCGAGGCTTGAGCTTGCGAAAGCAGTGACGAATGAACGACAACCCTCGGCGTAGGCGGGAGATCACGCTCCACCTTTCGCGTTCATTTGTGGTCAAAAATCTTTCAAGCATTGGAAACGTGAACCCACCCCGTCGTTCCGGCACCCCTCCGGAGGAGGGGATTTTTGCGTTCTCTGGTGCGCCAAGCAAAGCTTGGCAGAGCTAACAAACTGAAAGGAGTTTGTCTCATGAAATAACCGTTGTGAGTAGCAACACGGATAGGCAGAAGGGCAACCGACTGTTTGAAGCTTCGTGTTTGCGAATGTACGAGCCATAACGAAAGTGAACCTTTGTTCAAGCCTCGTTACGCTGTTCCGTGTGGTCAAGGTTTCAGATAATCCGAAGCCCGTAGTTGTCTAATTGAAACGGTTTGAAGAGGACAACACACGGCGGGGTCGAGAAGGATAGCGCGTGCATAAAGTTCTGTCAGGAACTTGGGAGACTCGACGGTCAACGCCGTCGGGAGTCGGAGGAGATCGTAGTAGTGATGAAGCGGGGTAATGCCGGTGGAGCGAAGGGTCTCTACATAAGAAAGGCTGAGTGAGAAATGCAGGAATCTGATTGGTGGAATCATCTAAGACAGGAAAAGAGGCGACCCAAAACCATGCGAAAACGCAGGTGGGTATGCCCCCGAAACTTGCTGCGTGGAGACAGAAGCTAAGCGATAAGGCGAAACAGGAGAAGGACTTCAA
>Ga0307990_1002229_pt1 | contig 15623 bp, 8 predicted proteins | sample EllFjometagen129_FD_203168 | JGI IMG/M metagenome (GOLD analysis project Ga0307990, IMG submission 203168) | Marine microbial communities from Ellis Fjord, Antarctic Ocean - #129 | ecosystem: Environmental > Aquatic > Marine > Unclassified | place: Southern Ocean | collected 2014-10-08
GTTTTCCTTATTCTCTCGAAACATATTCGCTCCAGAAGATTATCTGGTATCCTTGATTCAACACAAGTAGTATACGTTAAATTTTTATGATTTTCTGCTTTTTACCCCCTTTTTTCAGTAGAGCCAATTTTGGTTCTTGCTGCAAAATCAAATACAAATGAGTTTAACATAGATATAAACAATAAAGCTTCTTCAGCAGAGTGATGGAACTTAAATACCTGCGCGCTATGCCCAACAGGATATTTCGGTATTATGGTAGCAATGGCTGTTCTCTCATTCGTGGGATTAGTAATCCCCCTTATTGCAATTAACCAATTATGTGGAAGTTTTCCCAATTTTGTATCTGAATGATTGGCTTCCATCCAATACCTGGGTATAGAAACTGAGGTTGGATTTCTCCAATCTTTTTCTGTTAAGTTTATTTGTTTGCCTTCACTAGTTATGTGAGACCATCGATGATTATATTGATGAAACATCTTTGATTCATATAAGGGCCTATATCTCTTATCTCCTTTGGTAACCATAATTTCTGGAAAAGCAAAATCCTTAATGTCTAAATCTTCTCTTGAAACGAATAAATTCGAATGATCTGACATTACAAACATAAATGTCGGTTCGGCGTCCCATTTATAAAGCACCTTTTCCCCTGAATCGCAAAGATCAGCTTTGATATATATTTTCTTAACAATATCTGCTTGACGACGTGATCGAAATACTGGTACGTTAAGACTAAGTGGATTAAGTAATCGAATATCTTTATCTGAAAACTGAATATGTCTAAAACTTTCTTTTAGATCAGTTACTGAATGTGCAAAAAAAACAAAATCTGCTGTATCAACAATATTCCCTGTTCCAGCAATAGAGATTGCAGAAAATTTATATCGACTATCAACTGAGGGGAATAATTTTTTTCGATTTTCGAAATCAAAAAAAGATACAAGTCTCTTGGAGTTAATTAGGTAAGAAATAAATACTTTTCCACAGTCGTCTGTAGCAAGACCTGACACATTGAGAAGACCTAACATCCCCTTTGTTGACATGATATTTGAACTTAGCTCAACGAATATGTTTCCAAGATTAAACTTTCCAATAGCAGATCGAGGAAATAACCTCGATAAAGTAATCAATTTTACCTGACTAAGTATGAACCTCTCATATGATTTCCAGTTATTATATAGAGTTTGATCTGATTCGTTTAGTTTCTCAATTAATCGGCCCCTCATAGAAGCTGTCTTTGCGTTAGAAATCTCAGGGTTCTTAATCAAGAAATATCTTGTTGCTTCTGGTTTCAATCTATCCCACGGAGGATTCCCCAAGACACAATCAAAGCCCCTACTCCATCCAGTATGCTCGTTCTCCGGCTCATCACCCTCTCCCTCCGGTAGCCAAAACACACCAGGGAACGCCAAGTGCCAATGGAAGAACTGATACTGCTCGGATAATCTCTCAATCTCTTTCTTGCTGGCATCAGATATTGATCCAAGATCCTTGCCTAGTTTGCGGTAAGACGCCTCTGTGATCGCTTCCGGTGCCTCTTCTGTCTTGCGCCATACAAATGCCGCACACCAGGCGTCTGCTATCATCTTCGAATGCCGGTAAGGTTTTGATTCCAATAACGCCTGATACTTCTTCCCCTTCTCCCGGACAACACCCACACTGCTGTCAACCGTCTCAGCAATGCCAAACGCTTCCTTCTGTAGCAAAGCGTAGCTCACTTTCTCTTCCTGCCCGAATGTACCGAACATGGACATCTGACCACTGCGTTCCTGCTTGTTTTGCTTCTTCAAAGACGAGGTCAATTTCTTGTCATCTCCCTCAATAACTTTGAAGGCCTCATCTGGGATACCCTTCGCCAATAACGCTGGTGTTGTGCCCAATAGGCTGTTGCCGCACAGGATCTGATTATCCAGGAAGGTCAGCGGCTTGCCAGGAACAATAGCCTCCAGCCACAGGTTCACCTTGCACAGCTCCACTGCCATCGGGTTGATATCCACACCATAAATACAACGACCAATCACCTCTCGCAAAGCTCCCCGCTGCGCCTCAGGGGAAGGCTCCTCATCTCCCGTCCGCACTGAAGCCAATCGCCGTGCCAGCCGGTGTGCCGCCGCCACAAGAAAGTGTCCGCTCCCGCAAGCTGGATCACATACCTTCAAATCAAGCAACGCCTGCTCAGGATCCTCCTTTTTAAGGGCTTCCTCTATCACCGGATCCAGCGCGCTGTCCAACAAACATTGAATCAAGCTGGTTGGGGTGTAGTAGCTGCCGGTGGTCTTGCGTTCACTGCCCCCCACCACCTTCAGCTCAAAGGTGGGCGCATCCACGTTCATCTCCGGCTGAAGCTCCAGGAGCGATTCATAAACGCTCCCCAATTCCTCCGGACCCAGGTTCTTGTAGTCCACTGCCCGGCGGATACTTTTCTCCTCCGTAAATGCCAGGCTACGCACCATTTCCAATAGGTCACGATTGGCCAGCTGACATTCGATCAAATCAGAGACTGCTTCCTCGCTCCATAGAAAACCACCTAACCCTGGCAGCCCTAGCTCAGGACAGCCCTCTTCCGCCCCTAATTTCGCCATCACCACACACAAACCACGGTACAAATCCGGGTGCCGTGTGCCGCGCCGACGTTCAGCCAGGCTCCTCAAGCGGGCTGTGGAATAATGTTTCTGGTAGCGAGCTTTCGCTCCTGCATCGGCTTCCGAATCAAATAAGAGGTTCCGATCTTCAGCTACAAACAAAAAGATTAATCGATATACTAAGCGTAAAAGCTGGCGGTAATAATCTTGGGGATCTAAATCGCCCTCCCGCAGGCGTTCTTTCAAAGCGCGATTGGCTCCATGAGTCAGGTATCCCGCGCCCAAGATCGAGATGGCCTGCTCCACTCCTTTCCGCAGCTGCTCCAGGGCACGCGTCCCCCGCTCCTGGGCTGCCTGGGACCAGCGCTCCAGCCAAAACTCCTCTGGTATCTCACCCTCCACCCGTGATTGATGGCATAAAAGCCACAAAAGGACGAAGTCTGCATAGACCTCACCCTCCATCATTGCTTCCAGATCAAATTCAACATAGGCTTGGCGGGTCAAGCTAGCGTTGTCGCGCAGAATGCGCAGCCTTTTCCCATTGGAGAGAAAAGCCCACAAATGATCATCGGAACGGTTTAGAAATTCCTGCACAAGACTGTGCGGGCTCGTTCGAGCTGCCCCTGCCACGCCTGCTGTGCGCCGATCCAGTGAAATATTGAAACCCACCAAATGAATCGGAGCTTTGCCCCATTCATGTGAAATCGGGTAGCTCTTGCCGTTCAGTACCTGGGCTTTGGACGTTTGCAGCCGCCCGTATCCAAGTTCTTCAAACAGCGGTAGCAGCCAGCGCTCCCGGGTTACTGTAGTGCCTGGGTCATCTTCCTTCACCTTCTCAGCTTGGGTTTGATAGACCGACCAGGCCCCGACAATCCGATTCCAGGATCGGCTCACACGCTCGTTCAGCTTCTCGCCTGCATCCAGGTGGTAATCTTCTGATCGCAGACCCTCTAGATCACCTTCCCCTTTCCGCACCCGCGTAAGCAGATCCGGAGGTAGGATCGCCCCTTCTGTCTGGATCGTAGTGAAATCTGCAAGATTACGTATTCGCATAAGTTTAACCTCTCCTTAACCCATTCTCGTTACTGGAAGGTAGACATACACTCCCAAAACATCGGGTGGAAGATGCGGTTCAATTTTTGGCTGCTTCCCTCCCAATTTTGCAGCTTGGCGCACACGCAGATGAGATTCAAGTAAATTTTCTCCTCTTTCAAAAGCAAAAGTTTCAAGCTTTGGCTCTAATTCCTGATATCCGTCAAGGACTTTTTGAATAAAATCTGAAGCTTGACTATGACCGATGTTTCCTTCTGGCTCCGCAGTAAGGAGTTTATCGACATCATCTTGTACCAGCCAGTCCGCATTTTCAGGACTGCCCCTAAACGCGCAATAATGAACATCTTCGGCCAACAGGGGCATTCCTCCATCATGACCAGTATGGATATGATAGCGATAACGGACCAATAACGCAGTTGTGCGGCTTTCAACACTGGATGTTCGAACAACACCACAACGACGAGCAACGCTGTCTAATTGATCATCTATGGCGGTATCAAGGATATAGTTAGCCATACCTTCAACTATTGGATGGGTTCGCATGAGATAAATCTGATTATCTTTGACAGGAAGATCGAAACGACCAATAAATTTATCAGTCCGCCCAAGCATGTCCTTTAACGCCCCCGGTAATTCTGAAAGAGTGTAACTCCAAGAACCATTAATTGGCTCAACAACTCCCTGAAATGCACGTACGCCTTCATTAAAGAAGTTGGAGACATCGACTCCCATTCCAACTGCATTTTGAGCAGCTTCCAATTCAATGGCAACCTCATCAGGTTTAATGGTTTCTTGCGCAAACATTGTTTGCGATTTCTTCTCTCGTTCCTGCGCTGCTTCCCATTCTCTGAAAAGTTCTTCTTTACGAGGTTTCATATATTCTTCGAAACCAGGTAATAATTGAGCATAAGCGTCTGATTTTTCACGTAATAACAGCCCTTCAAAGATGGCTTCGATAACCTGCTCTGCGTCTACAGGAACTGGCACTGAGATACCCAATGAATTCCGAATCGTTCGGTGTTTTCTTAAGAGCACATCGAGAACTACTCCATCGATTTGATTATCGACTCCATAATACGTCAGAGCTCGAACAACTTTTGTTGGTTGGCCAAATCGGTCTACTCGGCCCTCACGCTGCTCATGACGGGTGGGATTCCAAGAAAGGTCATAATGCATAACAGCATCGAAAAGATCTTGAAGGTTGATGCCTTCACTCAAGCAATCTGTACAAACCAATACCCGCTTGTCTGCAGAGCCAAGTTCTTCTACTCGGGTTTTTCGCTCCGCAGGCGGCAAGACACCAGTAATAGATCCGACTTCTACACTAGATGGCAAAGCTTCTCTCAATGCTTCAGCGACGTAATCAGCTGTTGGAATAAATCTACAAAAGAGGATTGGGTTATAGCCTTCAGCAATAAAAGACTTGACTAACTTGATTGCTTGCTGCAGTTTTTGGTCTTTTTTGCCTGATAATGCTTCCGCCTCTCGAGCCATACTTAACAAGCGACGACGATTGGAACCTTCATCTTCCGCTAACTCACCGATATCACTGCCAGGGACAACATCATTTCCTTCCGCCGCATCATCTTCCATGAGATCAAGTACTGCTTTGCGTCCGATCTCGTCCACTTCTTTTACATCTTGTGCCTCAGCTGTGGCAGCGCGAGTTCGAAGAGTTGCTGCAGCTGCGGCTGGACTGGAAGCCAAAGATCGAAGCAGCGCTAAGGCAGACCACCACCGAACTCGCTGCCGATAATTTGCCCCCGTTGGTTCAATCACAGACTCTCTTGCATAACTTAGGACTTTATTGAACAGCTTCTTATATTCTTCAGAAAGACTATAGGTCTCTTCTGCATCTTCACGGCTTGGAAATTTTGTATCCGCTTCAAGATAATGTCGAATATCTGCCCGCCTTCTTTGAATAAAATGTTGGGCCAGACGTCGTCTATGAGATTGGTTTTCAGGACCGCTCAAATCTTCTGGCAGTTCAGCAAAATCCGGATCTAGGAATTTTAAAAGAGATCGAAATGCTTCCTCTTTACCGCTGTGTGGCGTTGCTGTAACAAGGATCAAATGACGATTTGAGTCCTTGGATAATCCTGTAATTAAATCGAAACGCTGGTGACGGCCGCTATGTTGTCGTCCACCAGATGTGCAAGTATGCGCCTCATCAACAATAACTAGCTCTGGACAGGTTCGCAGAAACTCATCCCGACGACGATCGGATTTAATAAAATCCGTTGAGACGATCACATAAGGATACACATCAAACAAAGATTGTCCCATACTCAAACCGCGTTCCAGGCGAGACGCCGTACTAGAAAGTACAAGTTCAGCCTGGATATGGAATTTTTCACTGAGTTCAGATTGCCACTGCTCTGCCAGGGCTGGGGGACAGAGAACGGCCAAACGACTGACTTCTCCGCGATCTAGCAGTTCTCGAGCTATTAAACTAGCCTCAATTGTCTTACCAATACCAACATCATCTGCAATGAGAACCCTAACTGGATCTAGTTTCAAGGCAACTAATAATGGGACGAGCTGATATGGCCGAGGTTCGCAGCCCAGATTTCCGAAAGAACGGAAGGGACCTGCGCTTGAGCGAAATCCTAATCTCACGGCATCCCTCAAAAGGCGGGCTGAACGATAGTCTCCCGTAGATTCAGGATCAGGGAGACCAAAACTCGCTGGTTTTATTGATTCTAAACTTGGTAGGATACCCGCAATCTCATCATCTGTTCCTCCTAAAGGTCTCAGCAGGAGGAAATCGTCCTGAGATTCGGGGAGGACAACCCATTCCCTTCCCCGTGCACGAACAAGTGATCCAATTTGAAAGTTCATATACCCTTCCCAAAAATGCTTGAATATCTCTTCGCGGTGGAAGACCATTCAGCATTAACAGCAAAACGGATGACAGTATAACCAAGATCTTCCATACATTCAGTTTTTTCTTGATCTCTTATAGCTCGGTCCTCATACTCATGAGCTGGACCATCAATATACACTGCAGTATATTGATCTTTATAGATAAAATCAGGCCTTGTTTGACATTCAGGAATCAATTGTTGAGCATGTGATGGCAAATGCAAATTATTGCTCTCAAGGAAATCAAGCCATTGTCGTTCAAGATTCGAGTCGCTCTGGTTCTTCAAGCCTGCGAGGTGTTCTGCACGGGGTTTCGATGTTGGAGACTCAACTACTTCTACACTAGAAAGTGAGAGTAAGAGATCCTTTATTTGAGTTCGATCCAACAATGAATGATCGAGCTGATTGGAGTAACTCATTAAACAGTCATAACAAGCAGCTTCACAATCTTCTGATGAACGCGGTGCCCTTCGAAGATCCTCTCCTGTCATTGGATCATAATGGCATAGTTCCAGTGCTTGTCGAGCCACATTTTGTACTGCATTAGGATCACTTAATAATCTCCGCAATACACCAGCCCCTCCTTCCGCGGCTTCATAAAAAAGAATCATCTTCCTTTCATCCCTGGAGGGCATTGGTTCAGCAGCAAGTTCATTACCTTCAAGCTGATATACAATCTGGATAGCATTCTTAAGCGCTGATTGCAGAGAAGTCATCACAATTTCATCAAGTGGTTCTTTTGGTTCAAAGATAAGACAGTTACGTCGATCCTCGACATACGGAATCACCCTTTTTGTGCGAGGGCTCATTGGATCCTCAGGATCATTCGCCTCTTGATCATTCTTCGCCCAATATCCCCGCTCAAGATCTAGGACAAAGCCCATTTGGCTATTTTGTTTTCTATGGCGCCAGCCTAAATTAATTCGCCAAATTGTTGCCGCATTTCCAAACTTAAATGTGCCAATTAATTCTCCATCCTGCTTAATTGTTGCTATGCGAAAACGGTGCTGTCCACTTTGATCAGCAAATCTCACTCCTGTACGGATTTCATAACCTTGGCGAGTACGTACCTCTTCATCCGAATTGATCCGGTCCCTTCGCTTTGTTGCAACATTCTGGAGTCGGAAAAGATTTCGCATTGGTTGATCAAGAACTGTCTGGCAGTGCTCACATAGGTCTGGTCCATCTCCTTCCTTTATGGGATGCAAATAGCCGCAATCAGGACATAATTTTGCCATGGTTGTAGCTGGTTCATCCTCATCTCTCTCAACAGGAAGAATTACCTTATTAATAATAAAACGAGATCCTTCATGATATACAATTGCTCGGGGACCAAACTCGGAAATTGCCAAGAATCGAGGTCGGTTGATATATTCACCATCTGATTTTCGCCTAGTACGACCAGGAATATAAGCAGAAAGTGGCAGACGAGGGAAGCTGTATCCAGGTAAAAAGCCTTCACTCGCAAAATACCGATAACTGTAAAAATCTGATTGAATCGCGTTGCTAGCATCTGAAAGAAGAGCGAGTTGAGATTCCGCTTCACGGCGTAATCGTTTGGCTTGATTTTTGTCTCTCTGTGAGCGTGTTGCATCCTGGATAATCTTGGTTTGTAGATTGCTTTGGCGCAAAGCTGCTCGATAAAGGTCTCTCCAGCGGTCACAAGAGTTATCAAATCTAAGAATCACTTGATCAAAGATTTCATCCAACCAGCGATCGCTATACCAATCAGAGTCTGCTAAATCATTTTCTATCGTATTCAATAACGTCCGGGCTTTATCGTGACCTCTCGTTTTTGCACCTTGTGCTTCAACATCAGCCTGGATTGAAGGTAAAATCTCTAAACTTGGATCTTCACCTTCCAGATCAAGGACATCCTTCAAGGATGCTCCTAAATGGGCGTTTGTTTCAGCCAACCAAACAGCATGAATATGCGCTCGAACGAGGTCTTCATTCGCTAAATCCAATCGTGGGGGCGTCACTGAACCAGCGACCATTCGTTCTGGACGATTGAAAAAATATTGGTCATGAGAACTGCCAGCTGCGCAATAGGAAAATACCAATGCAGGTTGACCGCCTCGACCCGCACGTCCACTCCGTTGAGCATAATTAGCGGGCGTTGGGGGAATATTTCTCATATTAACAACATTAAGTTCGGATATATCAACTCCCAACTCCATCGTTGGAGAACAGAATAAAACAGGTAGATCACCGCTCCGAAAATCGTCCTCGCGTTCCTCCCTATCCTCATAATCAACCTGTCCTGTGTGCTCACGTCCCGATATACCCTTATACTCACCCGCCACATTTCGGTATAAATCTACGAAGAACTTATTTGTATTTGAGCCTTGGCTTGGTTGATTAGGTACACGAATAGGATCATGAAATGCGGTTTCGCCAGATCCCATTTTCCAGACAAAAGCCGAGGCAGGAAGTTGATAGCTTGACACATCTTCCTCGTCTCTGGCTTCTCGGACAACATCTACGATACCACCGACTCTTAGGGCGTCTAATAACTGCTTTATAATGATTTGAGTGACTTCGAGATTAAGCTTTTCATCATGATCAGGGAATGTTGTATTGCGCCTTAGGAACATACCAAAACCACCCCGAGCAGATAAATAAACTTTCTCATTAGTATCACGGGGTCGTCTAGGCCGGGAAACCAGTTCTCCAGCAAACTCTAATCTTTCATTCTCATCTAATGCCCAAGGAGCAATAAGATGTTGACTGCTTCGTTGTTGAATACGTTCTTGAAAAACTTGTTCAAGGTAATCCACTCGAATAGCTAATTCCCGACGCATATAATCAAGCAAAGTCTTGGAAATATTACATCGCACCTCGGGAGAGGCATCCACGAGAATATTGTGTTTATCAGCCCAAATATCCTCATCCTCACAAACTGAATCTAAATATTTGTAATCAATTTGCAATAGTCCACTTTGTTCTAAGTTAGGTGCCAAAACACGCCAACCTCTCCGCAAATCGCGATAGAGTCGGTAACCTAATACATCTCTGAAAGCTTTTTCTGTGTCAACTTTACGTCCATGTTTTACTTCAGGATCTACTGCGTAATACCCCAATGGCAACTCAAGAGACTCAAATACTTTTTGCGTCAATTCATCATGCTCTAAACCATTATCCCCTGCTTGACTAACCGCATGATAGAGAGCAGCTCGCAAGATCGAAATTTCTATAAAGTCATTAAAATGACCTGCTTGGAGAGAAGCGTCTTGCCGATTATCTGTGAAGGAAAGTAATTTCTGCGCTTTCTTAGGGAGTGTGTCATCATTACGTAGGTTTCGGATAACAGATAAGGCAAGTATGGTAGTTGCAGTGCTTCGTCCCCCGGAACCAAGTTGGGACAGTTTGGTGAAATCGGATCGGATTCTGAAATTATAGGATACACCGCAATTTAAGCAAAACCGAAATGGTGCTTTAACAAAACTTACTTCAGTACCATCTTCGGAAATCTGGCCATCAGTTCCTGCCTGAATATAACGAGGAAGGTTCTTCTTTCGATCAGATCGTATCCTCTGCACTCCATGATGCAATTCAAGCCAATCTTCAGGGAGGCGATTAATTACCTCTTCCGTGTCTCCGGGCCACGGATTAGTCTTACTCAGGTAAAGGTAACCCGGTTCTCCAGAATCGTCTTGGTTCCGATTGGAAAATTCGCGAGGAGAAACAAATCGTTCATTTTCCTCCCTCTCTTGAATGAATACACTGTAATACTCCTGCCCGCATTCCCTACAAAATGTAAGCGGCAGTAGGATTCGCTCTCTATCCCCCGGAACAAATTGCTGACCATTAACCGTCACATAGCGATCTTTTTCATCTTCGAGTGATGCATAAGCTGTATCTCCCCGGCTGATGAATTGATGGATACGAAACGCGAATGGCGGAAATCCAGCTTCTGTATCTTGCTGGTATTCATAGGCTGACAAAAGACATCTCTCTATCGATTGTTGACAAATGTTTTTATCTTGATTAATCAAGCTGCTTAACAATTTCGCTCCACCCTTATCTCCAGAAATACTTCTGGGATTTGCGCGTATAAGTCGACCCGTTTCTTGTTCTTCCTCTACGCCAAAAGTTGTTTCGATCCAGGAAGTTAGCGCCTCTGAAAGAAAATCTTCATAGGATGATGGAACATCGGATTGAAAACGTTCTGCACTTTCCTTTAGAGATTCAATTGCTGCAGGTTCGGAAAAGTCTACGGCAATTGTTGCACGTTTTAATGTCTCACCTACAACGTGTTCTGGTTTAACATTCGCTCCAAATATCTGACTTGCTACATCTGCTACTTCGGCTTGCTGCTCTTCATACGTTCCACTACCTGCTAGTGTAGCTGAAGTGCCCACGCATTGCAGGTTGTCAGCAGATAGTGCTCCTCTTACACGGCGAACCAGCATTGCTACATCTGAACCTTGGCGTCCTCTATAGGTGTGCAATTCATCCAAGACAAGGAACCGAAGATCTTGAGCGGCTCGCACAAGTGTGCGCCTTTCGCGCGGTCGAACCAAAATCAGTTCCAACATAACATAATTTGTGAGGAGAATATCAGGGGGGTTGGCCATAATTTTTTCTTTTTCCTCATCATTTTCTTGGCCAGTATAACGAGCAAAAGTAACCGGGGGTCTTCCGTCAGGGTACCCTTCGCAAAGGAATTTTTCCAACTCGCCGAGCTGACTATTAGCCAAAGCATTCATCGGATATACAATAATTGCCTGTGTGCCTTTTCCAGAGCCCTGTTTGAGAACATGATTAACAATTGGAATAATATAAGCAAGACTTTTTCCCGAACCAGTCCCTGTAGTTAGTATGTAGTTGTTATATTTGGAAGCAATACGAATAGCTTGATCCTGATGTGTGTGAAGGCGAAGAGGTCTTCCTAGAGGAATTTCAGTCTTACCGACCCGAAAAATACGAGCGCATTCTTCATGTAGAATTCCTTCCTCAACGAGTTCATCGATAGAGGCGCCTGTTTCAAACGCAGGATTCAGTTGCAGTAGTGGATCTGGCCATAATAAACCAGCTTCCATCTCTTCTTGGACCTTTTTCCCAATAACCTCGTCTTCAATCTTAATAAAACTTGAGGTATATGAAGCGTAATCTTTTATAAGTCCTTTCCGGATTTCAAAAACATCCATGTTGATCACCTCTGTTTAAGAAGAAGGTTATATCTGTACAAAAAACACAAAGAGCCGATATGTAAGATATATCGGCTTTATTCCCCCTCTTTTGCCGGGACACAATCTATTGTATACAAATAAAGTATAGGTCTGTTCAAGTGACATGTCAAAGGAATAAAATCCTTCCTATCTAAGGTGTAAGTTTATGTTTAAATCAATTCACCTCTCCTCGTGTCTCGGTAAGGTAAAATCAAATTAAACAGAGTATATTACGGGGCGATCATGATATATGAACTCGGTCCTCAGTACAACATGGATTTTCCCTTCAAGGCCACTGCTAGGCTGCATCAATCCCGATACCGAGCAAAGGTCCTTCAAGTTGATTATGATGAATACGGTAGCAGGTTATCCGAAAGGGATGGGAGAAGGCTGCTCAATTATTATAATGGCATGAATGTGCGGGAAACGCTGAGAATAAGATATCCCAATTATTCCAAAAACCGTGATGCCAATATGCTGCGGAGTGAGCACATACCTTTCAACCTGTTTTCACCTCTTGTTTCAGACAACAAACTTGCCCTTTCAATGCTGGAAAAAGCCTTTCATATCAAAGCAAAGAAGGTCACGCGCATTGAATTCGAGCTGGCACCCAAACCGATCGAGTATTACCTCAATGACGGAACAGCTTTTGATATCTATATCGAGTATCTGAACTCTAAAAACGAACATGCAGGTTTAGGGATTGAGGTCAAATATACTGAAAGGGATTATCCCCTTAAGGATCGGGAAAGAAAAAATATTGGAGATCCAAATTCACGCTATTGGGAACAAACGCGTACATCTGGCTTATTCAATGATCCTACTGCTTCCGTCCTCGGTTCAGATCCCTTGCGGCAAATCTGGAGGAATCATCTACTGGGGCTGTCTATGATCGATAAGGATGACATCATGCATTTTTCATCGATCACTCTCTTCCCTGATGGCAACAAGCATTTCCGTGAGATCATCCCTAAGTATCAATCATTATTGAAAGATGGAAATAAGAACCTGGTCTGGGGTTGTACTTATGAAAAATATATTAATGCAATTAGCGGCGGAAAAGCAATATTGGAGTGGAAACAATATTTAGAGGAAAGATACTTAATTAATCAGGTTGAATAATAAAACAATAATTAACAAAAACAGGATGCAATATGCAACCCAGTTTGGTTTTTTTAAAGAAAGTGAACAGTGTACAGGGCAGCGTAAATTACCCAAAAAATCAAACCGGGTTATGTATAAACACCCTAATGCCTATACGAAATTTGGTTTTCTCTCAATTATTCTCAAACATCGCTCCTGCTGTCGTTACTACTCCGACACAAACAACCGGTAACACCATACCCAGCCCGACGAGCTCCATCCACCGATCGTTTCCCCGGTTACAAAACACCATTCCCCCTGCTCTACTACACCTTCAAGAGTTACTTCAGTTCCAACTGAGATATCCCCGATCCAGGTCCTGGTGATCTCGTAGGTATCGCCTTCTTCTGTTGTCGTTTGCTGTCCTGGAAACGCATCATATATCGGAGCCGGTGCATTGGGATAGTCTCCCCCTTCTGGTCCTTTCGGTATCACAATAGCTGATCTTGGAAACCAGTCTTCTTCCATCTGGCCCAGTGCCGCATAATATTCCTCGCTGCTTTCCTCATATAAGGAGAGGTCGTAGGCTTCAATCCCTACTGACTCCGCGAACTCATTCCCAGAAGGATCTGTACCTTTGGTTATCCCATTTCCATTTATATTACTGCTCGAGCAAGAGGAAATGAATAATGAAATTATGGCCATAACAGCAAAAAGAATGGCAATTATTAAACCAATTACATATCCTATACTTTTTTTCATCACAACATCACTCCCCTGACTAACCATAGATAAACCAACCCAATTACTGCCGCGATCACCGCCCAGGGAAACTTCACAGCTTCTTCATCTTTTTCAATACTCCCAAAGTTTTTCAATATATGCGTGGCTCGATCAAGGATCTCTTTCGGACTCCTCTTCCAGACCAGGGGAATAATTCCCAAAAGGCTTGTGCCCAATAGAGCCAGGGGCATCCACTGGCCGTCTTTATACGCCAAGGCAAGTAAACCAAAAGCCAGGACCGCATCTCCCTGTCCAAATACGCCGAATCTGAACATAGTAATAATGAAGAATATCGCCAATATGAATGGGTATGCGTCTGCCATGAGCCCCGGAACTGCCAGCGTTGTTAGCGCAAGCGCGACAGCTGCAAGCCCCCACAGCCCTCCCCTGCTCCCCATCACTGCGACCAGGTAGAAAACGCCCAACAACCAATGCTGTTCCCAGAATAACGAAATAGCGCCAATCAACATGATCCCAATGCCGGCTACATACGGCACTTCCCTCTTCTTGAGATCTATTACAGCTGCATAGATCAACAGCCCACTGACTATTATGAAATTAACTAAATTTAGTGCCTGATTCATGATCCCCGCCTATGGTAAAGGTGTTGAACAAGAAACTATCAAGGAGCTCATTGTGTTCATCCTGTATATCTTCATCTGCGAAAAAGAAATACATAGCCTTTACCGGCTCTTCTTCAATAATTATTTCAAGTCCTTCAAACACCTCAATATAATATTCAGGGTGTTCATATCCCATTACATTCCAGTGGTAAAGGGCTTCTTCTAATAGAAGATAGTCCGATACTGGTTGTTCTCTGTCTTTCTTTCTGATTACGTATACCAGGCTCATATTGTTTTCTCTATCTCCGGTAAATCAGGAAACGGCTCTTTTACTTCTTTAGGTTTTAGGGATGCTCGCTCACTCTGCCAGCTTTGATCATCAGGTATCCGGATGCCTTCCCTCCCGAAGCTGTACACACTTCCTTTAAAAGGATAGCGTAATTCGATTTCGCTTTCTCCCCTGCGGGACTTCTCGATCGCAATCCTGACCTGCTCTACGCCATTCTCGGTGTGGTCCTTATTAAGTACCAGCGCTCCATCGGGTTCATACTGCATGGTCGCGTTGCCCCACATATTCTCCAGGTGGATCCGCCCTCCCCGGAGTCCTTCTGCATCTGCAGCACTTACCCCAACTACAGGGATCATATGAGTCATGGCAATTCCCTTTAGCGCCCGAAGAGCAAATTCAATTCTCTCATGGGTTTCGAGTAGCCGACCATGTTGGGGAGGAACAGGGATCCGCTGAACATAATCCACAAATAGCACTATCCGGCGGTGGCCTTCCTCTTTTGCCATTTTGACATAGGCCTCAAGCGTTGCAGGTGATGTATAAAGCAGATCTCCTTTAATAAGCCACACATGTGCAGCTGACTTTGTGAATTCAGCCCATAGTTTTTTAGGTGCCGGTAAACGAGAGAGCAGCTCGTCGATCAGTTTCTCCTTGCTGAAATCCTGTCCCTCGTAATCTTCGATCATGCTCCTGTATATTTTTCGCAGATCCGAGACGCTAACCAGGTTCTTTTCACCATCCCCCTGCCCTACCTTGTTTATGTATCCAGAAGCCTGGCAGATCATCCTTTCCCAGAGTGTGATAGGTGTGTGTTCGAAGCATACAAATAAAGCCAGGACTCCCTTACTTCCCATGTTGTGGGCCATCTGCAGTGCTAATGAGGTTTTTCCAATCCCCTGGGCTCCGGCCAGCAGCCAGAGGTCCTCAGGATAAAAACCGCCCTGCATATCTTCGCTTCCGCCCAGCAGCTGGTCCAGGACTGGAAATCCCGTTTGTGCCGGGTCAAATATGGAAGTATCTCCCCTGCCTATATAACCGGCCACGCTTTCAGCCGCTTCATGTAGATTGAGCGGATGCGGAACTTTTATAGGAAGCATTGATGCTTTCTTGGGTTTAGGCACTATCTATTTCCTTTAGTGTCATCAGTTTTCGCAAGTTCAAATATTTCCGGGTTTAATCGATAATAGGATTGTTCCCGCCCTGTTTTTCTGTTCTCAATTCAACTCCGTAATCA